>WNGD01000547.1_pt1 | contig 40142 bp, 51 predicted proteins | sample 5400671 | NCBI WGS metagenome assembly WNGD01 (sample SAMN13153369, study PRJNA577476) | soil metagenome | isolation source: 40 cm soil or saprolite under grassland replicate 2 | place: USA:California | collected 2016-06-15 | reverse complement strand
CCGAGGTGTACGTGCTCACGAAGGAGGAGGGCGGCCGCCACACGCCGTTCTTCAAGGGGTACCGGCCGCAGTTCTACTTGCGGACGACCGACGTGACGGGGACGGTGGAGCTGCCGGCGGGCGTGGAGATGGTGATGCCGGGCGACAACACGAAAATGGCGATCGAGCTCATCACCCCAATCGCGATGGAGGAAGGCCTGCGCTTCGCGATCCGCGAGGGCGGCCGCACCGTCGGCGCGGGTGTGGTGACCAAGATCCGGAAGTAGCGAGGCACTCATGGCGGGCAAGATTCGCATCCGGCTGAAAGCGTTCGACCACGCGCTGATCGATCAGGCCGCGGCCGACATCGTGCGCACGGCCGAAAAGACCGGCGCCCAGGTCTCCGGACCGATCCCGCTGCCCACCAAGCGGCAGCTCTGGACCGTGCTGCGGAGCCCGCACATCGACAAGAAGAGCCGCGAGCAATTCGAGCTGAAGACGCACAAGCGACTGATCGACATTCTGGATTCGAGATCCCAGACGGTCGACGCGTTGACGAAGCTCGATCTGCCGGCCGGCGTCGACGTGGAGATCAAAGTAGAGTAACCGAGGAGCACATGAACGCACTCATCGGACGCAAGCTCGGCATGGCGCGGCTCTTCAATGAGGAGGGCACGCACGTGCCGGTGACCGTGATCGAGGCCGGGCCGTGCCCCATCGTGCAGGTCACGAATGGGGAAGGGGGGACCGCGGTCCAGCTCGGTTTCGGCGCGAAGAAGCCGAAGCGTGCGTCCAAGGCGCTGCTCGGACACGTGAAGCGGGCGGGTCTCGAGGTCGTGCCGCGCGTGTTGCAGAGCTTCCCCCTCGCGGCGGCGGCGGAAGGTGCCGCGGCTGCAGCGCCGAAGCCGGGGGAGGCGCTCAGCGTGGCGATCTTCAAGACGGGTGACGTCGTGAAAGTGACCGGCGTGACCAAGGGCCGCGGCTTCCAGGGCGTGGTGCACCGTCACCATTTCGGCGGCGGCCCCGAGACGCACGGCAACACGCGACACCGCAAGCCCGGGTCAATCGCTCCGGGAACTGACCCGTCTCGAATCATCAAAGGAAAGCGGATGCCGGGCCATATGGGGGCGCGCCGCTTCACGGAGCTCGGCCTCCAGGTGGTCAAGGTGGATGCCGAACGAAACCTGTTGTTCGTGCGCGGCGCGGTGCCGGGCCCGAGGAACGGCCTCGTGACCGTCCGCAAGCAGGGAGGCCCCAGCCGCCATGATTGAAGCGCCGCACTACTCCGCGACCGGGGCCAAGAAGAAGTCCGTGTCGCTGCCGGACGCCCTGTTCGACGGCACGGTGAACGAGCACGCGCTGCACCGGGCGGTGGTGACCTTCCTGGCGAATCAGCGCCAGGGGACGCACGACACCAAGACGCGCCGCTGGGTCACCGGCGGCAACCAGAAGCCGTGGCGCCAGAAGGGCACCGGCCGTGCGCGGCAGGGCTCGATTCGCGCGCCGCACTGGCGGCACGGCGGGATCGTATTCGGGCCGCATCCGCGCGACTATCGGCTCGGCATTCCGAAAAAGGTGCGCCAGCTCGCGAAGAAGTCCGCGCTGAACGCCCGGGCGCGCGAGGGGGCGGTGCTGGTGGTCGATTCGCTCGCGTACGAGAAGCCGAAGACGAAATCGCTGGTCGAGCTGCTCGGCAAGCTCGGGGTCGCCGAGCGGAAGGTGCTGGTGCTCACGTCCGGCGCCGCCCACGCGTACAACGTGTACCTCGCGGGTCGCAACGTCCCGAACGTGCACGTGATGCGGTTCGGCGATGCCACCGCGTACGAGATCTTGTGGTCCGATGCCGTCGTGGTGGAGCTTCCGGCGTTGGGGGAGGCGGAGGGGAAGGGGGAGGGGGCGGCGGAGGGCACGGCGGTCGCGCCGCCGGCCGACGCGGAGGCGTCCGATGCCTGAGCTGCACCACACCATCGTCGCGCCCGTCGTCACCGAGAAATCGTCGGCGGCTTACGGGGCGCGCAAGGAATACGCGTTTCGGGTGCATCCGGAAGCGACCAAGCCGCAGATCCGGGCGGCGATCGAGTCGCTGTTCAAGGTCAACGTGACCGCCGTGCGCACCATGGTCGTGCGCGCCAAGCGCCGCAGCTACGGGCGCTATGTGGGGCGGCGGCCGTCCTGGAAGAAGGCGATCGTCACCCTGAAAGAGGGCGACACGATCGCGGTGTTCGAGGGCTGATATGGGCATCCGCCAGTTCAAACCGGTCACGCCGGCCACGCGCTTCCGCTCGGTGTCGGACTTCGGGGACATCACGAAGACCGAGCCGGAGCGTTCGCTGCTCGAGCCGCTCAGGCGCACCGGCGGCCGCAACAACAAGGGTCATATCACGAGCCGGTATATGGGCGGCGGGCACAAGCGGCAGTACCGGCGCATCGACTTCCGGCGCGACAAGTTCGCCGTGCCTGCGAAGGTCGCGAGCATTGAGTATGACCCGAACCGCACCGCCCGCATCGCGCTGCTGCACTACGCGGACGGCGAGAAGCGTTACATCCTCGCCCCCAAGGGCCTCGCCGTCGGCGACACAGTCGTCTCGGGGCCGGGCGCGGACATCCGCATCGGGAACGCCATGCCGCTGTTCGAGATCCCGCTCGGCACCACGGTGCACAACGTGGAGCTCAAGATCGGGCGCGGCGGTCAGCTGTGCCGCTCGGCGGGGACCGGGGTGCAGGTCGTGGCGAAAGAGGGGAACCACGTCACGCTCCGGCTCCGCTCCACGGAGATGCGCATGGTGCGCGGCGAGTGCCTCGCCACGGTCGGCGAGGTCTCCAACGCCGAGCACGAGCTCCTGTCCATCGGCAAGGCCGGCAAGAGCCGCTGGCTGGGGCGCCAGCCGCGGGTGCGCGGCGTGGCGATGAACCCCGTCGACCATCCGCTGGGCGGCGGCGAGGGCAAGACCTCGGGCGGCCGGCCGCCGACCTCGCCCTGGGGCAAGGTCGAAGGCAAGAAGACACGGCACAAGAAGAAGCCGTCGACGAAACTCATCGTGCGCGGACGTAAGCGCGGGAAGGCGACGCAGTAATGGGACGGTCGATCAAGAAGGGGCCCTACGTGGAGCCGTCGCTCCTCGAGAAGATCCGGGTCCTGAACGAGAAGAACGAGAAGAAGGTGTTCAAGACGTGGTCCCGGCGCAGCACCATCACGCCCGATTTCGTGGGTCACACGCTGGCGGTGCACAACGGGAACAAGTTCATCCCCGTGTATATCACGGAGAACATGGTCGGTCACAAGCTCGGCGAGTTCGCGGCCACGCGGTTGTTCCGCGGCCACAGCGCGAAGGGCTCGGCGGCGGAGCGCGAGGCCGCCGAGGCCGAAGCCGCGCAGGCACCGAAGGCATAGGGATGGAAGCCCGGGCGATTCAGCGGACCGTCCGCCAGTCGGCGCGCAAGATGCGGCTCGTCATCGATCAGATCCGCGGCCGCGGGGTGCCGGAGGCGTACGCCATCCTGCGGTTCTCGAAGAAGCTGGCCGCGCAACAGATTCACAAGGTGCTGCGCTCGGCGGTGGCCAATGCGGAGCAACAGGCGCAGCGCCAGAACGCCGCGTTCGACGCCGACCAGTTGCGGGTCGCGTACGCCGTCGTGAACGAGGGGCCGACGCTCAAGCGGTTCACCCAGGCGGCGATGGGCCGTGCCACGCCGATCTTGAAGCGCACCAGCCACGTGGAGATCCGCGTGGCGGGCGAGGATGTACCCGTAGCCCGGCCCGTCAAAGCGGGGACCGCGGAGGCTGGGCCCGAGCCGAAGGCCCCCGCCAAGCGCAAGCGGGCGGCGCCGAAGACCGCCGCGAAGCGGAAGGCCAAGACGGCCGCGTCGCGATCCAAGAAAGGGAGCAGATAAGTGGGCCAGAAAACGCATCCGTACGGGTTCCGCCTGGGGATCGTCAAGCAGTGGCGCTCGCGCTATTACGCGCGCCACGACTTCCCGGAGCTCCTCAAGGAGGACGAGCTGATCCGCAAGTACCTGAAGACGCGGCTCGCGCACGCGGCGATCGCCGACGTGCACATCGAGCGTAAGCCGGGGAAGGTGACCGTCACGGTCCATACCGGGCGCCCGGGCGTGGTGATCGGGAAGCGCGGCGCCGAGGTCGACAAGCTGCGCGACGAGCTGGCGCAGCTCACGGGCAAGGAGGTCGGGATCAACGTCGAGGAGATCAAGCGTCCGGAGCTCGACGCCCAGCTCGTGGGGGATAGTGTGGCGCACCAGCTTACCCAGCGGATCTCGTTCCGCCGCGCGATGAAGCGCGCCGTGCAGAGCGCCATGCGGATGGGGGCGCAGGGGATCAAGATCAAGACGGCGGGCCGCCTGGGTGGCGCCGAAATCGCGCGCACCGAGGGATACCACGAGGGACGCGTGCCGCTGCACACGCTGCGAGCGGACGTGGATTACGCCCTCTCCACCGCCAAGACGACGTACGGGACGATCGGCGTCAAGGTATGGATCTTCAAGGGCGAGCGCACCGAGGATCTGCACGGGCGCACGTATTCGACGGGCGTCTGAGGGGGAGCGATGCTGGCGCCGAAGCGGGTCAAGTTTCGCAAGCGGTTCAAGGGCCGCACCAAAGGGATGGCCACGCGCGGCAACACCGTCGCGTTCGGCCACTACGGCCTGATGGCGCTCGAGCCGGGGTGGATCACGAATCGGCAGATCGAGGCTTCACGCGTGGCGCTGACCCGGGAGATGAAGCGCGGCGGCAAAGTCTGGATCCGGCTGTTTCCCGACAAGCCGATCACCAAGAAGCCGGCGGAGACCCGAATGGGGAAGGGGAAGGGCAACCCCGAGGGCTGGGTGGCCGTCGTGAAGCCGGGGCGCGTGATGTTCGAGGTCGAGGGGATCGCCGAGCACCTGGCGCGCGAGGCGCTCGAGCTCGCCGCGGCGAAGCTGCCGATCAAGTCGAAGTTCGTGAAGCGGGAGGAGCGGTAGCATGGCGCGGCAGAAGCCCGAGGGGTTGCGGGAGCTCAAGACCGACGAGCTCGAGCAGAAGCTGGCGCTCCTGGTGGAGGAGCGCTTCCGCCTGGCGTTCCGCCGCGGTACCGAGGCGATCGCGAACCCGCTGCAGTTCCGCACGATGCGTCGTGAGATCGCGCGGATCAAGACCATCTTGCGCGAGAGGAAGCAGGCATGAGGGCGCGTCGCAAAGTCCGCACCGGCGTGGTGGTGAGCGACAAGATGCAGCTGACCGTGACCGTGTCGCTGGTCCGCCGGTTCGCGCACGGGTTCTACGGCAAGCAGGTGGTCCGGACCAAGCAGGTCGCGGCCCATAATGACAAGGGCGCGAAGCAGGGCGACACCGTGCGGATCGTGGAGACGCGGCCGCTCTCGAAGACGAAGCGGTGGCGCGTGGTCGAAGTGATCGGGCGCGCGCGCTAACGGCGGGGGGGGGACGTGGTCCAGCAGGAAACGATACTCAAGATTGCGGACAACTCGGGCGCGCGCAGCGCGCTCGTGATCCGCGTGCTGGGCGGCTCGAAACGTCGCTACGGGGGTCTGGGCGACATCGTGGTGGTCACGATCAAGGACGCCATCCCCACGGGTCAGATCAAGAAGGGCGAGGTAGTGAAGGCCGTGATCGTGCGCACCGCGAAGGAGACGCGGCGCAAGGACGGCTCCTACATCCGGTTCGACGAGAATGCGGCGGTGCTCATCACGGATCAGGGCGAGCCCCGCGCTACGCGCATCTTCGGGCCGGTGGGTCGCGAGCTGCGCGAGAAACGGTTCATGAAGATCGTGTCGCTCGCGCCGGAGGTGATCTGAGATGCGGACGCTGGTCTATCGCAAAAGCCGCCGGCAGCGGGGCCGCGAGCCCGAGCGCCACAAGCTGCACGTCGCCAAAGGGGACACCGTGCGTGTGATCCGCGGCGAGCATCGCGGGAAGGAAGGGAAGATCCTGCGGGTGCACCCCAAGCAATTCCGGATCGTGGTGGAGGGCGTGAACGTCGTGAAGAAGCACAAGCGCGCCACCGGCGCGCCCGGGAGCGAGAGCGGAATCATCGAGTTCCCGGCGCCGATTGCGGCGTCCAACGTGATGCTCTTAGACCCGAAGTCGGGGGAGCCCACCCGCGTGCGACGGCGGCGCGACAAGGACGGAACGGTGGAGCGGATCGCGATCAAGTCCGGCCAACCGATCCCGCGGGTGAGGTAGCCAATGGCGGAACCCAAAGAGAACGCCCCCCCGCCGGAGACCGCCGGCGCGGCCGCCCCCGCGGCGGAGCCTCAGGGGGAGCAGCCGGCGAAGCCGCCGAAGCAGGGGAAGCAGGACAAGCAGCAGAAGAAGGACAAGAAGGGCAAGCAGGGGCCTGAGGGGAAGGAGCGGCCCGAAGCGGAGCCGGAGGGCCCGCCGCCCGAGCCGGCACCGCGGCCCCGGCTGCTCGAGCACTACGAGCAGCGCGTGCGGGCGAAGCTCGCCCAGCAGTTCGGGCTCGGCAACGTGCACGAAATCCCCAAGCTCGTGAAAATCGTGCTCAACGTCGGGATGGGGGACGCGCCCAAGAACCCCAAGGGCCTGGAGGCGGCGACGGCCGAGCTGGCGGCGATCACCGGCCAGCACCCGGTCGTGACGCGGGCCAAGAAGGCGATCGCGAACTTCAATCTCCGGGAGGGCATGGCGATCGGCTGCGCCGTGACGCTGCGGGGTGCGCGCATGTACGAGTTTCTCGATCGGTTCATCACCATCGCGGTGCCGCGCATGCGCGACTTCCGTGGGTTGTCGCCGGACAGCTTCGACGGCCGGGGCAACTATACGATCGGCATCAAGGAGCAGATGATCTTCCCCGAGATCGACTACGACAAGGTCGAGAAGATCCACGGGATGGATATCACCGTCGTGACGAGCGCCGGTCGCGACGACACCGCCCGCGCCTTGCTGCGCGAGCTCGGCATGCCCTTCCGGGGCGAAGCCCCGGTCGCCGTCAACTAGAGGACCACTGCATGGCGAAGAAGGCCTGGATCGAGAAGGTCAAGCGGAAACCGAAGTTCAAGGTGCGCGGCTATTACCGGTGCCAACGCTGCGGCCGCAGTCGCGGCACGCTGCGCAAGTTCAAGCTGTGCCGCATTTGTTTCCGCGATCTCGCGCTGCGCGGGGAGATTCCCGGCGTGCGCAAAGCCAGCTGGTAACAGGACGGAAGGCGAGATGAGCGTGACAGATCCCGTGGCCGACATGCTGACCCGCGTGCGCAACGCCTGCCAGGCGGGCCACCGCCGCGTCGACATGCCGGTATCGAAGCTGAAAGTCGAGATCGCCCGGTTGCTCCGCGACAACCATTACATCCAGGACTTCAAGGTGCTGGACGATGGCCGTCATGGTCTGCTGCGGCTGTACTTGAAGTACCACAACGACGCCCCGGTGATCCGCGAGCTGCAGCGCGTCTCCGCCCCGGGGCTGCGCCGGTACGTCAAGGCGCGCGAGATCCCGCGCGTCAAGAACGGGCTCGGGATGGCCATCCTCTCGACCCCGCAGGGCCTGATGTCGGACCGCGAAGCCCGGACCGCCCGCGTGGGCGGCGAGCTGCTCGCGGTCGTCTGGTAGCCGCCATGTCGCGCATCGGCAGGAAGCCGGTTCCCTTGCCCAAGGGCGTCACCGCGCAGGTCGAAGGCCGCACGGTCACCGTGAAGGGCCCGAAGGGCGAGCTCAGCCGCACGTTTCACCCGGAGCTCACCCTGGCGCTCGAGGAGAACGCCGTCGTGGTGCGGCGCCCGTCGGACGAGAGCCGGCACAAGGCGCTGCACGGGCTCACCCGCACGCTCGTCGCCAACATGGTGGACGGGGTGACGAAGGGTTTCGCGAAGTCGCTCGAGATTCAGGGTGTCGGCTACAAGGCGGAGCCCAAGCCGTTCGGCGTGCAGCTCGTCGTCGGCTTTTCGCATCCGGTGCCGTATCACGCCCCGAAGGGCATCAAGATCTCAGTGGACAACAACGTGCTCGTGAAGATCGAAGGCGTCGACAAGGAGCTCGTGGGACAGGTGGCCGCGGAGCTGCGCGCCATCCGACCGCCCGAGCCGTACAAGGGGAAGGGGATCCGCTACGTGGGCGAGCAGGTCCGGCGTAAGGCCGGCAAGACCGCCCAGGCGGCCAAGTAGGCCCATGCGATCGATCCACAAGGTACGGACCCGCCCGGAGCGCCGGCACCAGCGGCACCTGCGGGTGCGGCACAAGGTGTCGGGCTCGGCCGAGCGGCCGCGGCTCGTCGTATTCCGGTCCTCGAAGCACATCTACGCCCAGCTGGTGGACGACACGCGGGGCGTCACCCTGGTGGGCGCGTCGGACGGTTCTGAAGGGGTGACGGTCGAGGGGAAGGGCAAGACGGCGAAGAGCTTCGCCGTGGGCCAGCTCGTGGCCCGCAAGGCCAAAGAGAAGGGGATCAACAAGGTCGTGTTCGACCGCGGCGGGTATCGGTATCACGGGCGCGTCAAGGCAGTGGCCGACGGCGCCCGCAAAGGCGGATTGGAGTTCTGATGGCGACCGATCAGGAGCGCGACGCGCCGCCGGCGGTCCCGGCGGCAGGCAGCCCCGGCAAGGGCGAAGAAACCGAAACGGCGCACGCCGGCGGCGAGCCGGTAGTCCAGGAACAGCCGCGCAGCGGTGGTGGCGGTGGGCGGGGCCGCGGTCGCGGGCGGGGCGGGCCGGGGCGGGGCGGCGAGCGCCGCGACGGTGGGGAGCGGCAGCGCGAAGGGGATGGCCTCATCGAGAACGTGATCTCGATCAACCGCGTCGCCAAAGTCGTCAAGGGCGGCCGGCGCTTCGGGTTCAACGCGCTCGTGGCCGTCGGCGATGGGCAGGGACGGGTCGGCGTCGCGACCGGGAAGGCCAACGAGGTAAGCGAGGCGGTGCGCAAGGCGGTCGAGGCCGCGCGCCGGCGGATGATGGAGGTCCCGCTCACCGGCGGCACCATCCCGCATGAGATCATCGGGGACCACGGCGCAGGTCGGGTGCTGCTGAAGCCCGCCGCAACCGGAACCGGGGTGATCGCGGGAGGCCCGGTGCGCGCCGTGCTCGAGTGCGCGGGCGTGCGCGACATCCTCACGAAGAGCCTGGGCTCGACCAACCCCCACAACATGGTCCGCGCCACGATCGACGCGCTGCAGCATCTGACCACGCAGCGGCGGGTCGCCAAGGAGCGCGGCGTCGAGGTGGAGGCGATCCATTACCGGCCCCGGCAGGGGGCGACCCGTGGCTAGACTGCCCCCCACCCGGAAATACCGCAAGCGCAAGCGGGGCGCGGACCGGCAGCTGCCTCCCCCGGGCGGGGACGCGCTGCGCATCAAGCAGGTCCACTCCGGTATCGGCCGCCCGGCGCTCGAGCGGCGGACGCTCGAGGCGCTCGGGCTCAAGCATCACCAGGATGCCGTGGTGAAGAAGGATCACCCCTCGCTCCGCGGCATGCTCTATCAGGTGCGCCACCTCGTCGAGGTGACGCCGGTGAAGGAAGGCAAGTAACCGTATGGCGCCGACGAAACGGAAGCCGAAGACGACGGGAAGAGGGCGGGCGCGCACCAAGGCGAAGGCGCCGGCGCGGCGGAAGGCCAAGGCCACGGCCAAGCCCGTCACGGTAGAACGCCTCCTGCTGCACGGCCTGCGAGCCCCGGCGGGGTCGCACCGAGCCCGCATCCGCAAGGGGCGCGGGCCGGGCTCCGGGATCGGCAAGACTGCGGGCCGGGGCGGCAAGGGGCAGACGGCGCGCTCGGGCGGGCAGACGCGACCCGGCTTCGAGGGCGGTCAGATGCCGCTCATCCGCCGGATCCCGAAGCGCGGCTTCACGAACCCCTTCAAGCAGCCCGCGCAGGTGGTGAACGTCCGCTATCTGGGCAAGCTCGCCGCCGGCGTCGAGGTGACGCCGGAGACGCTGTTCGGGGCCGGGCTGGTACGCCGGCCGGATCGACCGATCAAGCTGCTCGGCATGGGAGACGTGGGGCGCAGCTTCACCGTCAAGGGCGTGACCGTGTCCGCCTCCGCCCGGACGAAGATCGAGCAGGCGGGCGGCACGATCGCGAGCTGACTAGGGTGACGGCGCCGCAGATCCCCAACCTGTTCAAAGTTCCGGAGCTGAAGGAGAAGATCCTCTTCACGCTCCTGTGCCTCCTCATCTATCGCCTGGGGGCGCACATCGCCACGCCGGGCGTGAACGTCCAGGCCCTCGCCGACTTCCTGAAGAACGCGGGTCAGGGCACCCTGTTCAGCCTGTACGATCTGTTCGCGGGCGGTGGCTTCTCACGCGCCACGGTGTTCGCGCTCGGGATCATGCCCTACATCTCGGCGAGCATCGTATTCCAGCTCGCCGCCCCCGTGTTTCCGGTCGTGGAAAAGATGCAGCGCGACGAGGAGGGGCGGAAAACGCTCACCCAGTGGACGCGCTACCTCACCGTGCTGCTGTGTCTGTTCCAGTCGTACGGCTACGCGCTGTTCGCCGAGCAGCTCCCCGGCGCCGTGGCGCACCCCGGCTGGGCGTTCCGCATGACCACGGTGCTCACGCTGTCCACGGGCGGCGTATTCATCATGTGGCTGGGCGAGCAGATCACCGAGCGTGGCATCGGCAACGGCGCGAGCCTGCTGATCTTCTTTTCGATCGTCGAGCGCATCTGGCCCGAGACGCTCCGGACCCTCGAGGCGCTGCGGGCCGGCTCGCTCACGATCGCGGTGCTCCTGATGGTGCTCGGGATCATGGTCCTCGTCGTGGCGGGGACGGTTGCGGTGACGGTCGCGGCGCGCCGTATCCCGATCCAGATTCCTCGCAAGGTGATGGGCCGAGGGCGGATCCGCGAGGGGCAAAAGACGTTCATCCCGCTGCGCATCAACTCGTCGGGCGTGATGCCCATCATCTTCGCGCAATCGCTGATCATCGTGCCGGGCACCATCGCCACCTTCTCCGGCAGCCCGACCTTGAAGCACCTGGCCGAGTACTTCAACGTCACGTCGCCCCTCTACCTCCTGACGAACGCGGTGCTGATCGTCTTTTTCGCGTATTTCTACACCTCCATCATCTTCAACCCGGTGGACTTGGCGGAAAACCTCAAGAAGCAGGGGGGATTCATTCCGGGCGTGAAACCCGGCGCCGCCACGGCCGACTACATCGACGACGTGTTGTCGCGGATCACGCTGCCCGGTGCCATCTTCCTCACCGTCGTCGCCACGCTGCCCATCGTCGTCTCGAGCGTCCTCAACATGCCGTTCGGGTTCGGCGGTACCGCCCTGTTGATCGTGGTCGGCGTGGCCCTCGACACGGTCCAGCAGGTGCAGCAGCACCTCCTGCTGCGGCACTACGACGGATTCATGCGGGGCGGCGGGGGCGGCAGCGGCACCAGCCGCGTGCGGTTCCGGCGCTGACCCTTTGTTCGTCCTCCTCCTCGGCGCGCCGGGATCGGGCAAGGGCACCCAGGGCAAGATCCTGGCGGAGCGCCTGAGCCTCCCCAAGATCACCACGGGAGACATCCTGCGCGCCGCCGTGAAGGCGCAGACCCCGCTCGGCACGCAAGCGAAGAAGTTCATGGACGACGGCAAGCTCGTGCCCGATACCGTGATCCTGGGCCTCATCAAGGAGGAGCTAGCGAAGCCCGACGCCAAAGAAGGAGCGGTGTTCGACGGCTTTCCCCGCACGGCCGCGCAGGCGGAGCTCGTCGATACCACGCTCGGCGAGCGCGGCCAGCGCCTCAGTAAGGTTCTGCTGCTCGACGTCCCCGAAGAAGAGCTCCTCCGGCGTCTCACGGCCCGGGCGGCCCGGGAAAACCGCTCCGACGATACTCCCGAAGCCATCCGCACGCGCCTCCAGGTCTACCAGCGGGACACGGCCCCCCTCGTCGCGCACTACGCGCAGCGCGGCATCGTGCACCGCGTGCCGGGCACCGGCACGATCGAGGACATCGCGACGGAGATCCAGCGCCTCATCGGGCGATGATCACGCTCAAGTCGCCCCGGGAGATCGAGACCATGGCGGCGGCCGGCCGCATCGTGGCCGAGACGCTCGCCCTGGTGCGGCGCCACATCCGTCCCGGCGTCTCCACCGAGGAGCTGGACCGCCTGGCCGAAGACTTCATCCGCTCGCACCCGGGCGCGCGCCCGTCGTTCAAGGGGCTGTACGACTTCCCCGCCACGCTGTGCACCTCGATCAACGCCGAGGTCGTCCACGGGATCCCCTCGGCGAAGCGTATTCTGCGGGAAGGCGACCTGCTGAGCGTGGACGTGGGCGTGTGGCTCGACGGCCTGCACGCCGACTCGGCCGCCACCTTCGCCGTCGGCCGAGTCGGCGCCGACGCCGAGCGACTGCTCCAGGTGACGCAGGAAGCGCTCGCCGCGGGGGTCGCCCAGGCGCGCGCCGGCAACCACGTGGGCGACATCGGGCATGCGGTGCAGCAGGTGGCGGAGGCGGCAGGGTACTCGGTGGTGCGGGAGCTCGTGGGGCACGGGATCGGCTCGTCGTTTCACGAGGAGCCGCAGGTGCCGAACTACGGGAAACCGAAGCGCGGCCCGCGCCTGATGCCCGGCATGACGATCGCCATCGAGCCGATGGTGAACCTCGGCGGTCCCGAAATCCGGACGCTGGACGATCGCTGGACTGTCGTGACCCAGGACGGGTCGCTCTCGGCCCACTTCGAGCACACCGTAGCCGTGCAGCCGGACGGGGGACCGCCCCGCATCCTCACGACGGCGGACTGAGGTCCCGCTCGAGCTGCTCCACTTCTTCCAGCAGCGCCTTCCCCAACCCCGGCTCCGACAGCGCCGCCACGTTGACGCGAACGTTCTCGACCGCCCCCGCCAGCGCGGCGCGGGCGAGGGCTGCGGCCACGCTCGAGTCCGAGCGCGCGTTTTGATTGCCGATCGCCCCGATCTCACGTGCCAGCGCCATCAGCCGCACGGCCCCCCGCGCCATCCGCAGCGGGGTCTGCGCCGCGCCCACCAGCGCTTGATCGACCGCGCGGGTTCGCGTGGGATCTCCCTTCGGGATGCGGTACGCCTCGCTCACCCGCGCGTACGCCGCGGCGTCATCATCTACCAGACGGCGCAGCTGTGCCCGCAGCGCGTCCGCTTCGGCCAGCAGCGCCGCCACCCGCTCCTGGACGGCGGCATACGCCTTCCGGCCCGTCGTGAGCCGGGCGACCATGGCGACGAGCGCGGCGGCCAGCGCGCCGGCCAGCGCGGCCGCGCTCCCGCCCCCCGGGACGGGTGCGCCCCCCGCGAGCTCCTCGAGCCAGCCGTCGAGCGTCGGGCCCTCGACGGCGCGGATCTTCTCCTCCAGGAGATGATCTACTGCGTCCGGAACCTTGAGGTAAGCGGCGCCTGCGGCCAGAATCGCCCGCTCCGGGACGAGTCCGACGACCTCGCTCTTCTGGATCTCGATGCCCCGCGCGCGCGCGCGGGATTCCACCGCGGCGAACACCGTGGCGGGAGAGGTCGTGTCGATGTCGAGCAGATTCATCGAGACCTGGGCCTTGCCGTCCACCGCGAACCCGGACGCCTGAACCGCCGGCAGCCCGCCGCCCGACGTGCGGATCTGTTGTGCGATCTCCTTGGCGACTCGGACATCTCCCGTGTCGAGATAGATGTTGAACGCCACCAGGAACGGCCGCGCGCCGATCGCCGTCGCCCCGGCGGTCGGATGGATCCGGTTCGGTCCGAAGTCCGGATCCGCGGTGGGATCCCGCCCGATCCGGTCTCGCAGACCCTCGAACTCACCTTTCCGGATGTCGGGCAGCCGCTCGCGCTCCGGCCGGGTCGCGGCCCGCGCGTAGAGGTAGATCGGGATCCCGAGCTCGGCCGCCGCCCGCTCGGCGAGCCGGCGCGCCACCGCCACGCACTCGTCCATCGTCACGTCACGCACGGGGACGAACGGCACGACGTCGGTCGCCCCCATTCGCGGGTGCTCGCCCCGCTGCTTCGTCAAGTCGATGCGCTCGGTGGCGACGCGCATCGCGCGGAAGGCGGCCTCCGCGGCCGCGTCGGGGGGGGCCACCAGCGTGAACACCGAGCGGTTGTGCGACGGATCGGCCTGCACGTCGAGCAGGCGCACGCCGAGGACGCTCGCGATGGCCGCCCGCAGCGCGTCGAGGGTCGCGGAGTCGCGGCCCTCGGAGAAGTTGGGGACGCATTCGACTAAGGGGGCGGGCATCCGCGTCGTCTCAGGCGCCCTTCAAGAGATCGAGTAGCCAGCGGTGCAGCGTGGGGCTGCCGGCCACCAGGGAGCCATGCCGCAGCACGTCGTCTCCTCCATCGAGCGTCGTTACGACTCCTTGTGCCTCGCGGATGAGCACGACACCCGCGGCCACGTCCCACGGCGAGAGCGTCAATTCCCAGAAGGCGTCGAGCCGCCCGGCCGCCACGTCGGCGAGGTCGAGTGCCGCCGAGCCGGCCCGACGGATGCCGCTCGTAGCCCCCATCACGGCGGCGAACTGGTCCAGGTAGCGTCGTAACCGGCCGAGATCCTTGAACGGGAACCCGGTGCCCACGAGCGCGTGGCGTGGCTCGGTGAGCCCCGAGACCCGGAGCCGGCGTTCACCTTCCCAGGCCCCCGCCCCGCTTGCCCCCCAGTACACCACGTCACGCGGAATATCGTGAATCACCCCCACGCACAGCGCTCCATTCACGGCGCACCCGATCGACACCGCGTACTGCGGGTAGCGGTGCAGGAAGTTGGTCGTGCCGTCGAGCGGATCGACGATCCACACCACGTCACCCGCGCGCGTGCCGTTGGGGGAGAGCTCCTCGCCCACAACCGTGGACCCCGGGACACCGCCCGTGAGCGCGGTCGCGATCAGCGCTTCCGCGGTGCGGTCGGCGTCGGTCACGAAATCGTGCTGTCCCTTTTCGGTCCAGTCGCTCGGAGCGGCCGGCGTCAGCCCACGGAGATAGCTCGCGGCGCGCGCCGCCGCGGACTTCGCCACGTCGACTAAGTCTTTGAGTTCTCGCACCTTGCGGCGCCGCACTCCCCCGGCGTAGGTTGTCAGCCCATGGCGCGCGTCTTCTCCGGCATCCAGCCCTCGGGCGAGCTGCACATCGGCAATTACTTAGGCGCGGTCCAGAACTGGGTTACGCTGCAACACCAACACGACTGCCTGTTTTGCGTCGTCGACCTACACGCCATCACGCAACCGTACGACGTGTCGAGTCTCGCCCAGCGAACCATCGAGATGGCGATCGGGCTGTTCGCCGTGGGCCTCGACCCCGAGCGGGCGATCGTGTTCGTGCAATCTCACGTCCCGGAGCACAGCGAGCTCAACTGGCTGCTCAACACGGTGACGCCGCTCGGTGAGCTCGAGCGCCAGACGCAATTCAAGGACAAGGCACAGCGCCAGGAGAGCATCCCCGCGGGGCTGCTCAACTACCCGGTGCTCCAAGCGGCCGACGTGCTGCTGTATCGCGCCACCCTCGTGCCGGTCGGCGAGGACCAGCTGCAGCACCTCGAGCTGATGCGCGAGCTGGCGCGCCGCTGGAACGCCCGCTTCGCGAACGGCGGCGGCTTCACCTTTCCCGAGCCGCAGGCGCTTCTCTCCACGGCGAAGCGCGTGCTCGGACTCGACGGCCAGGCGAAAATGTCGAAGAGCCTCGGGAACACGATCGGCCTGTTCGATACCCCGGAAACCATCTGGGAGAAGCTCAAACCCGCGGCGACCGACCCCGCCCGGGTGACGCGGAAGGACCCGGGCAACCCGGAGATCTGCAACATTTTCACGATCCACCAGGGGTTCTCGCCGCCCGCCACCCAGCAGCTGGTGGCGCACAACTGCCGCACCGCGGGCTGGGGCTGTCTCGATTGCAAGCGCGTGCTCGCGGACAATATGATAGCCACGCTCACCCCCCTCCGCGAGCGCGCGCTCGAGTTACGGGCGGAGCCGGGGAGAGTGAGCGACACGCTGCGGGCGGGCGCGGCGAAGGCGCGGGCGCTCGCCCGCGCCACGTTGGCGCGGGTGCGCCGCTGCATGGGCTTGCTCGAGGGAGTGGAGGCCTGATGCAGCATTTCCTCGGGCAGATGATTGAGATGTTCCGGCTGGAGCTGTTCCTGCAGCTCTCGCTCGCGACGCTGTTCGGCGGCGCCATCGGCCTCGAGCGGGAGCTCGGCGGCAAGCCGGCCGGCCTGCGGACCAACATCCTGATCTGCATCGGCTCGGTGTTGTATACCAAGCTGTCGATCACTATGGCCTCTGGGAACTCCGACCCGACTCGCGTGGCGGCGCAGATCGTCACGGGCGTCGGGTTCATCGGCGCCGGCACGATTCTGCACGCCCGGGGGGCGGTCGTGGGCCTCACCAGCGCCGCCACGATCTGGGTCGTCGCGGCGATCGGCGTCGCCCTCGGCGCCGCCTTCTACTGGGAGGCGGCGGGCACCACGCTGCTCGTCTTGCTCGTGCTCCAGGGACTGGGTCGCATCGAGCTGGTGGTGCAACGGCAGACGACCGAGAGCAGCCTGTCGGTGCACGCCCGGCCCGATCCCAACCTGCTCGAGGAGCTGGAGACCGTGGTCCGTCGGACCGGGCTCCACATCGAGCGGCAGGCCAGCCGTCGGGAGAGCGTCGATCTGGTGATCGACTTCACGTTGCGCGGGCCGAAGCGGCTGCACGACCAGGTGATGATCGCCTTGTTGAACCACCCGGGCGTCCGCACGGTCTCCACCGGAGAGTGACGCGGCGTCTGGTGGTCGACCTCGCGTCGCCGCGGGTCGCCTGGCGGATTCCGCCGCCCGCGGTCCAGGCGATCCGGGACGCCCTGGGCGCGGGCTGGGACGTGGTCCAAGTCGAGGCGCCGGCCACGTCGGATGGGGACGGCGGCTCCGGGACCGAGGCGGCGGCGGCCGCGGCGCGCGGGGCGGAGATCTACCTCGGCTACGGCGTCTCCGCTGGCGTGGCCCAGGCGGCGCGCGGCACGCTCAAGTGGGCCCACACCAGCACGGCGGGCGTCGGGACCAGTGTGCCGCACGTCCGGGGAACCGGTGTCGTGCTCACGAACTCCGCCGGGGTACACGCCGATCCCATCGCTGACTGGACGATCGCCGCGATCGGGTACTTCGCTCGCGGCCTCGACCGGATGCGCGAGTTCCAGGCGGAAGAGCATTGGGCGCAACCCGAAATCACGGGGCTGGAGATCCCCGTGCGGGAGTTCGGCGAGCTGCGGGTCGGCGTCTACGGGTTGGGCGGGATCGGCACGGCCGTGGCTCGGCGCGCGCTGGCGCTCGGGATGAGCGTCGCGGGAGTGCGCCGCCGTCCCGAGCGCGGCGGGCCTCCGGGCGTGCGCTGGGTCGGGGCGCCGGGGGACCTCGGGCGGCTCGCCGCCGAGAGCGACTGCCTGGTGATCGCGGCGCCGCACACCGACGCGACGCGCGGCATCGTCAGCCGGGAGGTGCTGGCGCGGCTCCCCCCGGACGCCATTGTGGTCAACGTTTCTCGCGGGACGCTCTTGGACGAGACGAGTCTCCTCGACTTCCTTGACGCATCCCGAATTCGGGGCGCGGCGCTCGATGTGTTCGCCACCGAGCCCCTGCCCGCCGGCCATCCGTTGTGGCGGCACCCCCGCGTGCTTGTGAGCCCCCATGTCGCCGCCGTGACGACGCGTTTTTGGGAGCGCGAGACGGGGCTGATCGTGGAGAACGTGCGACGCTATCTTGCAGGGGCGCCCCTCGCCAACGTCGTCGACCTGGAGGCCGGCTACTAGTGGAGGAGAAAACCCGCAGCGGTCGTGGCAGCGCCGCCGACGCGCAGCCGCGCGGCGTGGAGCAGATCATCAAGGCGGCGATCGATCGCGGCGCCTCCGATCTGCACATCAAGGCTGGTGATGTGTTTCGGGCCCGCATCGACGGCAAGCTGGTGCCCCTCACCAAGCAGCGGCTCACGCCCGAGCAGACCCGCGCGATCGCGTTGCGCCTGATGCCGAACGAGGACGACCGGGGCCGCCTCGACAAGCTGCACGAATACGATTGCTCGTGGGGCGTGCCCGGCGTGGGCCGCTTCCGCGTCAATATCCTGCGGCAGCGCTCGTCCTTCATGATCGTGATGCGCGTGATCCCGTTCGACATTCCGACGTTCGAGTCGCTCAAGCTGCCGTCCATCCTCACGACCATCGCGGCGGCCGAACGGGGGATGATCCTGGTCACCGGCATCACCGGGTCGGGGAAGAGCTCGACGATGGCCGCCATCTTGAACCACATCAATCAGACCAACCAGAAGCACGTCGTCACGCTCGAGAACCCAATTGAGTTCCTGCATCGCGACATCAACTCCTCGATCACCCAGCGCGAGATCGGGGTGGACACCGACGACTTTCGGGCCGGCCTGCGGGCGGCGTTACGGCAGGATCCGGACGTGATCCTGATCGGGGAGATGCGGGACGTCGAGACGCTCGAGACCGCGATGAAGGCCGCGGAGACGGGGCATCTCGTGATCTCGACCTTGCCGACCCCGGACGCCGTGACGACGGTGAGCCGCGTGCTGGCGATGTTTCCGGCCGAGGAGCAGGAGATCGCCCGGCTGCGACTCGCCGAGACGCTCCAGGCCGTGGTGGCGCAGCGGCTGTTGCCGCGGGCCGACGGGCACGGGCGCGCCGCGGCGGTCGAAGTCCTGATCTGCACCGCGGCGGCGCGCGACATCATCCGGGACGCGGGTCGCGTCGCCGAGCTGTACGACTACATCCGGGAAGCGGGCGAGCAATACGGGATGCAGACGTTCGACCAGCACCTGATGGATCTCGTGGGGGATGAGGTCATCACCTACGAAACGGCGCTCGCCGCCGCCACGAAGCCCGCGGACTTCGAGCTCCAGATGCGGACGCTGCGGCGCCGCTCGCGCACGGCCGAGCCGGCGGAGGCGGCCCCGGCGAGCGCGCCCCGCAAGCGGTGAGCGGCCGGCTGCTCGCGGGGGTCCTCGCCCCCGTCACCACCCCGTTCGACGCCGCCACCGGAGACGTGGCGCCGGAGCACCTGCGGCACAACGTGACCCGGCTGCTCGAGGCGGGTCTGGACGGCGTGGTCGTCGCGGGCTCGACCGGCGAGTCCGCCATGCTCGATCCCGAAGAACAGCGCCGGATCGTGGGCTGGGTGCGGGCCGTCGTGCCGGACGGGCGCTGGCTGGTGGCCGGGACCGGCGCGGAGTCCACCCGGCAGGCGGTGGCCCTCACGCGGGCGGCGGCCGCCGAGGGTGCGGACGCCGTGCTGGTGCGCCCGCCCGCGTACTTCGCCAACGCGAGCTCCCCGGCGACGCTCGTCGCGTACTATCGCACGGTGGCGGACGCGAGCCCCGTGCCGGTCCTCGTCTACAACATTCCCAAGTACACGCACTTGGCACTCGCTGCGGGCCTGCTGCAGCAGCTCACGACCCATCCGAACATCCGGGGCGTAAAGGACTCCGCAGGCGATGTGAAGAACCTGGCGGCCTATCGCGACGCGCTGCCGCAATGGACCGTGCTTGCGGGGTCGGGCTCGCTGTTGTTCGCTGCGCTGGAGCTCGGGTGCGACGGCGGGGTCCTCGCGGTGGCGTGTTACGCCGCCCGCCGCTGTGCCGATATCTTGGCCGCTTTCCGCGCGGGGGACCGAGGCCGTGCCGGAGTCCTGCAGGAGCAGCTCCGACCCCTCGACAAGGAGATCGTCGGCAGGCTCGGCCCCGCCGGCGTGAAGGCCGCGATGGATGCCGTCGGACTGTACGGCGGGCCGGTGCGGGCGCCGCTCGCGCCGCTCGACCCGGCCGACCGGGAGCGCGTGGCGCAGCTCGTGTGCGCGTGACGGACTCGCGTGCCCTGCTCGAAGCGATCTCCGTTGCGCGGCTCGTCGGCACGCCGAACCACGCCCGTGTACGCGAGATCCTGAAGCGCGAGCTCGGGGCACGGGGGTTCGTCGTTTTGGAACAGCGCTTCCGCACGCGGCCCCGCGCGCCGCTGTGGGGTCGCGCCGCGAGCGACGCCGTCAACCTGATCGCCGTCCGGCCGCGCGCCCGCGTCACGACCTGGCTCACCGCGCACTACGACTCCAAGGGGCAGGCGGTCTCGATGGCCGCGCGCCTGGTGCTCGCGGGCGTGATCGTGGCCGGCATCCTCGCCGCGCTCGCCGCCGGGCTGGCGGGCGGCCCGGTGCTGCTGCTCGCACTCCCGGTGCCGCTCGTGGCGGCGTTCGTGGCGCTGAGCCGCATCACGGATGGCTCGCCCGGGGCCGTGGACAACGGCTCCGGCCTCCTGACCGTGCTGGCGACCGTGGACGCGCTACCCGCTGATGCCGCGGTGGGCGTCGTGTTTCCCGACGCGGAGGAGCATGGGCTGGTCGGCGCGCGGGCGCTGGTGCGCGAGCGCGCCAACCTGTTCGAGAATACCGCGCTCATCAACTTCGACGGCATCGACGACCGCGGGCGGACGCTCGCCCTCGTGCATCGCGGCGGTCCCATGGTGGACGCGGTCGTGAACGCACTCGCGGCGCGGCGCCTCCGCCTGTTGCCGGTCGTCGAGGACGGGCTGGTGCTCGCGGGCGGCGTGCGCGAGTGCGTGACGGTCATGCGCGGTGATTGGGAGACGGCGCGGGTGGTTCACACACCGGGGGATACGGCCGACCGGCTGACGCTGGAGGGGGTGAGAGCAGTGGCGCGGGCCGTCGCCGCCGCCGTGTCCCCAGGCCAAAGCCACCCTTGAGGGTGGGGACTCGGAGCGTTGACGCCACTGTACGCTAGGTCTAGCTTCCCCCAGAGGATACTGCGGCGCCCCGTCCCCCGGGGCGTTTTTGTTGGAGCGCTGGGAGCGCCATGTTCGGACCGAAGACACATTGCGTCGTGGTCGTCGGCGCCCAGTGGGGCGACGAGGGCAAGGGCAAGATCGTCGACGTGCTCGCCGAGCGCGCCGACCTCGTGGTCCGGTACCAGGGCGGCGCCAACGCCGGCCACACTGTCGACACGGGGGCCGGCGAGTTCGTGCTGCACCAGATTCCGTCGGGGATCATTCAGGGTGCCGTCTGCGTCGCGGGGAATGGCGTGGTGCTCGATCCGGAGACGTTCTTCACCGAGCTCGACGCGTTGACGTCGCGCGGCATTCGTACCGAGCACAAGCTCTACGTCTCGGACCGCGCCCATCTGACCCTCCCTTACCACAAGCTGCTCGACCGCGCCCGCGAGCAGCGCGAGAAGATCGGCACGACCGGGCGCGGCATCGGGCCCACCTACGAAGACAAGTACGGCCGGCGCGGGGTGCGGGTCGGCGACCTGCGAAACCTGGACCGCGCCAAGGAGCTCGTCTGCACCCGGGTGCGGGCGGCGAACGAATTCCTCGAGCTGCTCGGCTCGCACGAGCGCGCCGACTCTGGCGAGCATGTGGGCCTGCTCGACCGTCTCGCCCCCCGCCTCCTGCCGATCGCCATCGATGCCGGCCGGGTGGTGTACGAGGCGCTGCAGCGCGGCGAATCGGTGCTGCTCGAGGGAGCGCAGGGCGCTCTGCTCGACGTCGATCACGGCACCTACCCCTACGTGACCTCGTCCAACACCACGGCCGGCGGAGCCGCCGTGGGGGCGGGGATCGGCCCGACTGCGATCGACGCGGTGCTCGGCGTGGTGAAGGCCTACACGACCCGCGTGGGGAACGGGCCGCTCCCGACGGAAGCCGAGCCGAAGCTCGCCGAGCGCATCCGGACGCTGGGCGGCGAATTCGGGGCCACCACCGGGCGGCCGCGTCGCTGCGGCTGGTTCGACGCCGTGGTGGTGCGCTACGCCGTGCGCGTGAACGGTCTCACGGGCCTCGCCGTCACCAAGCTCGACGTACTCGACTCGTTCTCCCACATCCCCGTGTGCGTCGGGTATCGCCTCGACGGCGAGCCGTTCGACAGCATGCCCGCCGAGGTGGAGCGGCTCACGCGCGTCGAGCCGGCGTACGAGACGCTCCCGGGCTGGCAGAAGTCGCTCAGCCACGTGCGGCGCCTCGCGGACCTGCCACCCGCGGCGCGGGCCTATCTCGACCGGCTCCAGGATCTGGCCCACGCGCCCATCCAATACGTGAGCGTCGGCACCCGCCGCGACCAGATCATCGAGGTGACGTGAAGTGACGCTCGACGTCGCCGTGATCGGCGCCGGGCCGTGCGGCCTCGCGGTGGGCGTGGCCGCGAAGCGCTTCGGCCTCACCTGCTCGCTGTTCGACAAGGGGCCCGTGGTGGCGAGCCTGATGCGCTATCCCCTGTACATGACTTTCTTCTCGACGCCCGACAAGCTCGAGATCGGCGGCATGCCCTTCGTCACGGCCGCCGACAAACCGACTCGGCGCGAGGCCTTGACCTACTATCGCAAGGTGGCGGAGTACTTCGAGCTGGATGTGCGACAGTATCACGAGGTGCAGGGCGTGCAACGCCGGCGCGACGGGTTCGAGCTGACTGCCCGGCATCCGGGGACGCCGGAGCCGGAGACCGTCCAGGCGCGCCACGTCGTGCACGCCACCGGCTATTTCGAGTCACCCAACCCCGTCGGCGTGCCGGGAGAGGACCTGCCGCACGTATCGCACTTCTTCACCGAGCCGCACCCCTATTGGCAGCAGCGCGTGGTCGTGATCGGCGGAGGCAACAGCGCCGTCGAGGCGGCGCTCGATTTGTACCGCGTCGGCGCACGGGTCACGCTGGTCCATTTCCTGGGCGAATTCGATCGCGGGGTGAAGCCGTGGATCCTGCCGGACGTCACCAACCGTGTCAAGGACGGCAGCATCGCCGTTCGCTGGTGCAGCCGGATCATCGAGATCCGGCGCTCCGAGGTGGTGATTCGCTCCGAAGTGGACGACCGGCTCGAGACGCTGTCCACCGATTTCGTGCTCGCGCTCACGGGGTACCGCGCGGACCTGAGCCTGCTGCGCCTGAGCGGCGTGGACGTCGACGAGACGACCGGCGTGCCCCACCACGACCCCGCCACGATGGAAACGAACGTCCGGGGGGTCTACATCGCGGGCGTCCTGGCGTCCGGCCTCGACGCGAACAAGATCTTCATCGAGAACGGCCGCGCCCACGGCGCGCGCATCTGCGAGCACATCAAAGCAAAACCCCCCAAGGTTGCCCTTGGGGGGTGATCGCCTGCTCGACATCGTGCGCCCTAGAACCCGATGCGAGCGAGACGAAACTCGTGCTCGCGGGGCCCAACAAAACGCCCCGCGCTCCGTTACTAGGGCGTGGGGCCGGTGCCATCCTCCGGCAGCCGGGCTGTCTCACAGCTTGAGACCCCTTGGCTTTGCGCCCCGCCGTCGCCGACGGTTTGCCCTGAACAGAGATGTGCTGGCATGTACGGGTGGCAAAAACGGTGCCCCAGGAGCAGGTGCCATCACGGCGTCACTTAGCCTACACCGAGGCAACTTTGTGTGTCGCAGAACGCGATATTTAATGCATAACGCGTCATGACTACCCAGATCCTCGTGGCTCCAGCGGCCTTCAAGGGCACCCTAGGCCCCCGCCAGGTGGCGGAGGCTCTGTCAGCCGGGATCCGACGGGCTGTCCCTGACGCCTCCCTGCTCCAGTGCCCGATATCCGATGGCGGCGACGGGCTGCTGGACGCCGTGCTCACGCCCGGGTCGCTTCGCGAGCCGGTCCCGGTCACGGGTCCCTTGGGTGCTCCCGTGCGCGGGGTGCTTGGCTGGGTGGATCCCGAGACCGCGATCTTCGAAAGCGCGACGGCGAGCGGCATCGCGTTACTCCGCCCCGACCAGCTGGACCCGCTGCGCGCGACGACCCGAGGCGTGGGCGAGCTCATCTGGGAGGCGACCGAGCGCGGTGCCAAGGTCGTAGTAGTCGGGTTGGGTGGCTCGGCGACGGTGGACGGCGGGACCGGCGCGGCTCGCGGACTCGGGTGGACGTTTCTCGATGCGCACGGCGAGGCGCTTCCGGAGGGCGGGGGCTCGCTGGCGCAGCTGGCGGACCTGGGTGGTGGTTGGGGCCTCGGGGCGCAGGTTCTCGCGCTCAGCGACGTGACGACGCCGCTGATCGGGAGTGACGGTGCCGCTCCCGTGTTTGCCCCGCAAAAGGGGGCGGGTCCCGAGGGGGTCAAGCTCCTGTCCCGCGGCCTCGAACGGCTCGCCGAGTTGATGGCACGCCATGGACGGCCGGAGCTGGCGACGCTTCCGGGCGGCGGGGCGGCGGGTGGCCTCGGGGCGGGTCTCGCGTTCTTCGCCAAGGCCCGCCTGGTACCGGGCGCCGAGTGGGTACTCGATCGCGTGGGCTTTGACGCCGCCCTCGCCAAGGCGGATTTCGTCGTGACCGGGGAGGGCTCCTTCGATCGGACGTCGCTCGTCGGCAAGGCGTCCGGCGTCGTGGTCCGGCGGGCACAAGCGGCCAAGAAACGCGTCGCCGTGGTGGCCGGGAGAGTCGAAGGCCTGATCGGGATCCACGCGCTCGACGGCGACGGGCGGGTGCTCGACGCCGCGGGCATCGCCGACTTGGCGGAGCGCGCCGCGCGGCAGGCGCTCGGGTTGCCCCTGCCGTAGCGCTCCGTCTATCTTCGACCTCTTATGTCCTCACACGACAACGTGATGGAGAAACTGGTGTCGCTCGCGAAGCGACGCGGCTTCGTGTTCCAGTCGTCCGAGATCTACGGCGGCCTCGGGTCCGTGTGGGACTACGGCCCGCTCGGTGTCGAGCTGAAGAAGAACATCAAGGAGCGCTGGTGGCGCTCGTTGGTGCACGAGCGGGAAGACATCGAGGGGCTCGACGCGGCCATCCTGATGCACCCCAAGGTGTGGGAGGCGTCCGGGCACCTGGCGGGGTTCGTCGACCCCCTGGTCGACTGCAAGCAGTGCAAGAACCGGTTCCGCGCCGACGACCCCCGCATCAAGGGCACGCCCGGCGAGCCGACCACGCGGTGTCCGGTGTGCGGGAACCAGGGGACGCTCACGGCGCCGCGCATGTTCAACCTCATGTTCAAGACCTTCATGGGCCCGGTCGAGGAGGCGGCGGCGGTGGTGTACCTGCGTCCCGAGACAGCGCAGGGGATCTACGTCAACTATCTCAACGTCCTGCAGTCGTCCCGACAGAAGATTCCGTTCGGCATCGCCCAGGTCGGCAAGGCGTTCCGCAACGAGATCACGCCGGGGAACTTCATCTTTCGGACCCGGGAGTTCGAGCAGATGGAGATGCAGTTCTTCGTCAAGCCGGGGACGGACGCAGAGTGGTTCGAGTTCTGGCGCGCGGAGCGGATGAAATGGCTCGTCGGCCTGGGTCTCCATGCCGAGAAGCTGCGCTTTCATCAGCACACCAAAGAAGAGCTGGCGCACTATGCGAAGGACGCCTACGACATCCAGTACGAGTTCCCCTTCGGATGGCAGGAATTCGAAGGGATCCACAACCGCACGAACTTCGACCTGTCGCGCCACCAGGAGTTTTCGGGCAAGAAGCTCGAGTACGTGGACGCCGCCACCAACGAGCGGTACATCCCGTATGTCGTCGAGACCTCGGCGGGTGCCGACCGCACCACGCTCGTGGTGCTGGTGGACGCCTATCACGAGGAGGAAGTGGAAGGCGATAAGCGCGTGGTGTTGCGGATTCATCCGGCCATCGCGCCGCTCAAGGCCGCCGTGTTTCCCCTCGTTAACAAGGACGGCATGCCCGAGCTGGCGCGCCGGCTGTACGACGAGCTGCGGCGGCACTACAACGTGTTTTACGACGACGGCGGGTCGATCGGGCGCCGCTACCGGCGGCAGGACGAAGCCGGCACACCGTTCGGGATCACCGTGGACGGCCAGTCCACCGCGGACGCCACGGTGACGGTACGGGATCGAGACACGCTGGCCCAGGTGCGCGTCGCCGCCGACCGGCTCGTGGAATACCTGGCGGAGCGCTTGAAGGGCTGAGCGTGGATTGCGGGCGGGGGTGGGGCGGTGCGGTTGGATGACTTCCGTGCGATGATCGACCGGCTCGCCCGCGCGGTGCCGCCCGAGTTCTCGGACGGCATCGTCGCGATCGAAGTGAGCCCGAAGGCGTTGCCGCATCCGCGGCGCGGCGACGTCTACACGCTGGGTGAATGCATTCCGCTCGAATGGAGCGGCAACGGAGCCGATCTGCAGTCGCGGGTCGTCCTCTATCACGGCTCGTTCGTGGCGCTGGCGCGGCTCGGCGACTTCGACTGGCGCGCCGAGGCGTGGGAGACGCTGACGCACGAGCTGCGGCACCACCTCGAATGGCGCGCGCACGTATCCCGCCTCGAGGCGTACGACTGGGCGGCAGAGGAGAACTTCAAGCGCCACGAAGGGCAGTCCTTCGACCCGCTGTTCTATCGGTCGGGGGAGAGCGTGGAGGACGGCGTGTGGAAGGTCGACGACGATCTCTTCGTGGCGCTGGACGACTCCGGCGTGCGCGGCACGGAGATCGAGATTCCCTGGCACGGTCGCGCCTATCGGGTGACCGTCCCCGCGGTCGAGGCGACCGTGGCGTTGTTCCTGATCCTGGACGGCCTGAAGGATCCTCCACCCGGCGACGCGGTGCTGGTCGTGAAGCCGGCGCACGGGCTCCGGGACCTGTTGCGGCGTCATCCCGCCCCGGCGCAGGTGGTGGCGCCCGTGACTCCGCTCGATGCCTAGACAGGTGTTCCTGGGTACGCGGGACCTCTTGTTCCGCTCGAAGCTCGCGCGGGTGGTCGCCGCCGCCGGGGCGGAGCTGACGCGTGACGAGGCCGCGTGCGACCTCGCCGTCCTCGAGATCGAGCAAGCGGGCTTGACACGCCGCATCGCGACGCTCGCCGCGCGCGGCACGCCGGTCCTGGCCTACGGCTCACACGTACGGGCGGATCTACTCCGGGCCGCGCGGGAGGCGGGGGCCACGGCGGTGCCGAATTCGCAGGTGGAGGAACGGCTCAGGGAACTGCTCAGCGCGGCTGACCCCGGGGCGTCGCCCCGGGGTTAGCCGAGGGATCGGGCCTCCGAGTAACCCCGGGGCGCCGCCCCGGGGTCAGCCGACCCGATCCATCCTTCCGGTCGCCTACTTCGATGCGACCTGCACGTCGATTTGCCGTGGCTTCGCCTTCTCGATCTTCGGCAGCGTCACCGTCAGCACGCCGTGCTCGTACGTCGCCTTGATGGCGTTGGCGTCGACGGTCGAGGGAAGCGTGAAGCTCCGCTCGAACGCCCCGTAGGTCCGCTCGTAGCGGTGCACCCGCTCCGCGCGCTCCTCGGCGACCTGCTCCTTGGTCCCCTGAATCGTGAGGACGTTGTTCTCCAGCGAGATCTTCACGTTCTCCGGCTTGACGCCCGGCAGTTCCGCCACGATCCGGATCGCATCGGCCTCTTCGACGATGTCCACCGGCGGCACCCACGACGCGGCTGCGCTGTCGCGCAGCTGCCAATCGAATTCGCCCAGGGTGTCGGTCAGTAGCCGGCTCAGCCTGTTACTCAACATATCCTTCGCCTCCTTAATGATGTGGCGTTCGTGCGAGGCCCTGCGGCCTCGCCGCCCGCGCTCCAAGCAACCGGCGTGCCGCGCGATTTGGGCCCGCGGCTTGCCGAGATGGCAAGCCGGCCTGCCGTGTTTGCCGGGTGGTTTGTCAGGATGACGCGGTTATCTTTCTCGCTCGTCCCCGCGAGGTTCTTCGTGAAGCGGCATGTTCCCGTTTGGCTGGCGCTGGCCGTCTGGCTCGGAGGAGTCGCACCCGGCGGCCCGCCCGGTTACCGAATCTTCGTGTCGAGCGAGTCCGGGGACATCGTCTCCCAGCTCACCTGGGACGGCGTCGCGCTCAAGACCGTAAAGGTCGTGCCGGTCGGCATCATGCCCGCCGACATCGACGGCCCGCACAACGTGACGGTCTCGCCGGACGGCCGGTATTGGTACGTCACGATCGCACACGGCACGCCCTACGGCACGCTGTGGAAGATGGCGGTCGATGGAGACACGCTGGTCGGGAAAGCGCCGGTCGAGATGTTTCCCACGACGATCTCGCTCACTCCCGACGGGGAGCTCGCGTTCGTCGCGAATTCCGATTTTCACGGCGACCATCCCCGGATGAACGTGGTGTCGATCGTCTACACGCCGCAGATGGTCACGTTGACCAACCTGCCGGCGTGCGACATGCCGCACGGTGTGAAGGTGAACCACGCCGGGACGAAGGTCTACGTCACGTGCATGAACTCGGACGAGGTGCTGGAGATCGACCGCCCGTCGCTAGCGATCACGCGGCGCCACAGAACCGGTGAAGGGATGCTGCCGCAGGCGATGCCCATGAAGATGGGGCACGGCGGGGCGCAGGGGGCGCAGGGGGCGGGGGGGGCGGGGGGGGCGGGCGCCACGGTGCACGACGCCTGCATGCCGACCTTCGTGTCGGTGTCGCCGGACGACGCGCGGTTGTACGTCGCCTGCAACCACAGCGACGAGCTGATGGTGCTCGACGCCAGGACGCTCGAGCTCGTGAAGGCGATCCCGACGGGGCACGGCGCCTACAATGTCGAGCCGTCGCCCGACGGCCGGTGGGTCATCGCCACGAACAAGAAGGACCAGAGCGTCTCGCTCATCGACGCCGCCACGTTGACCGAAGTGGCGCGGATCCCGACGAGCAAGCCGTTCCCACACGGCGTCGCGTATGCGCCCGACGGCCGGTACGCCTTCGTCTCCCAGGAGAGCAAGGGGGTGGATCCCGGCGCGGTGAACGTGATCGACCTGCAGACCAGGACGAGTGTGGCGAGCATCGCCGTACCGCTGCAGCCGACCGGGATTACGATCCTCCCCCGGCCGTGACGCACATGACCGTCGTGGCGCTGCCGCCGGAAGCGGTGCTCGAGGCGGCGAAGCGCTTCTTCGCCGAGCGGGTCCCGAGCGCCGCCGCCTTCCTGGAGCGGGAGGGCCCGGGCTTCCTGGTGCTGCGGGGGCAGGGGGGGGAAGAGGTGGTGTTCAGCGCGCGGGCGGATGCGGGCGGCAAGACCCAGGTGCGTGCGTCGACGCTGTTTTTCGACCAGGCGGTCGACCGCTTTCTGTCGACGCTGCCGCTCGAGGGCGGCGTCCAGGTGGCATGACCGCGGTCGAGACGCGGCTTCCGGTTCGGGTGATGGTGACCGAGGTGTGGGACCAGGTGTCGTTCGCCGTCTCCCCCACGACCACGGTCGGGGATTTGAAGCGCCGGGCGCTCACCCAGGCGCTAAAACGGCGCACCGTCTCCGATCAGGACTACGTCGTGAAGTTCCAGGGGGCGCGCGTGCTGGACGAATCCATCACACTCGCCGCGTTGGGGGCCGGCGCCAACTCCACCCTCATCGTCCTGCCCGCGCGCCGCCAACCCGTGCGATGAGGTCTCTCAGCCGGGCGCTCGCGATACTCGCCATCGGCTTTCTGTCGGTCGACGCGCTGCTGTTCCTGTATTCTGGTCTCAGCCTCGGGCGGCCGGCGTTGGTGATGAGCGGCGTCGCCTGTGCCCTGGTCGCGGTGCTGGTCGGGCTCAGTTGGCGCCGCTACCGTCGCGCCATCGCCGAGCTCGAGCAGGCGCGGCGTGACATGCGGGCGGAAGTGGACTCGCTGCGCGAGTTGTTGCGAGGCAAGGGGCTACACAACTGAGGTGCCCGTTCCTGTCCTGTTCCACCCCGCTTGCCAGCGTCACAACCCCGGCCCCGGACATCCGGAGCGCCCCGAGCGCATCGTAGCCGTGCTCGACGCGCTGCGCGCGGCGGACATGGCCTTCTGCCTCGAGTGGTGCGAGGCCCTGCCGGCGAGCCGGACGGCGCTCGAGCGGGTGCACTCAGCGCGTTACCTCGACGGCCTCGAGCGCGTGGCCGGTCAGGGCGGCGGGGTGCTCGATGCCGACACGGTGATGAGCGCCGACAGCTGGAACGCGGCCGTCGCGGCGGCGGGCGTGGCCATCGGCGCCGTGGAGCGGGCGATCGCCACCGGCTCGGCCTTCGCCGCCACCCGTCCGCCCGGGCATCACGCCTTGGCGGCGCGCGCGATGGGCTTCTGTCTCATCAACAACGTCGTCGTCGCCGCGCGACACGCGCAGCAGCTCGCCAAGCCGCGCGTGCTGATCGTGGACTGGGACGTGCATCACGGCAACGGCACCCAGGCCCTGGTCGAGCGCGATTCGTCTATCCGCTACGTGTCGATGCACCAGTATCCCTGGTATCCGGGCACGGGCGCCGAGGACGAACGCGGCGTGGGCAACGTGTTCAACGTGCCGCGTCCGCCCGGGCTGCCGCGCGAGGTCTACGTGCGTGACCTCCACGCCGCAGTGGATGCCGCGATCGCGGGCTGGCCGCCCGACTTGCTCCTCGTGTCCGCCGGGTTCGACTCGCTCAACGGCGATCCGCTCGGCGGCTTCACGCTCGAGCCCGAAGACATGGCACGCTGGACCACCCTGTGGCGCGAGCGGGTCGCTCCGGCGCCGGTGGTGGGCGTGCTCGAAGGGGGCTACCGGTTGGACCTGCTCGCGGCGGGCGTGCGCGCACACGTGCGCGCGCTTGCCTGACGCGGGCGGCTCCTTCGATACTTCACCCGGGCGCCCGACCGCGATCCCCCGCCGGAGGACGTGATGCCCCTGCAGCTCGCCACCGAAGTCGTCACGCTCAAGACCAAGCACCCGTTCGTCATCGCCCGCGGTGGCGGGGACGACTACCGCGTCGTGTGGGTCCGACTGACCGACGCGGACGGCGCGGAGGGGTGGGGTGAGGCGGATCCGTCGCAGTACTACGGCGAGACCGCCGACACGGTCCTCGCCGTCCTCCGGAAGCTCGAGCCGTATCTGCCCAAGGACGCGTTCGAGCTGGAGGCGGCGGAGGCGCGCTTCGCCCAAATCGTGCCGAAGAACGGCGCGGCCCGCGCGGCCCTGTCGGGGGCACTCCACGACCTGTTCGGGAAGCGACTGGGCCAGCCGCTGTGGCGGCTGTGGGGCCTCGACCCGGCGAAGGCGCCCTGCTCCTCCTTTACTATTGGGATCGACACGGCCGAGAAGATCCGCCTCAAGGTGGCTGAGGCGGCCGCCTATCCGATCCTCAAGATCAAGCTCGGGACCGACCACGACGAGGAGATCCTGCGCACGATCCGGGACGCAACCGACAAGCCGATCCGGGTCGACGCCAACGCGGGCTGGACGCGGGAGCGAGCCATCGCGCTGCTCCCTGTCCTGAAGGAGTACGGCGTCGAATTCGTAGAGCAGCCGTTGCCGGCGGACGACCTCGAGGGGATCGCGGCCGTGCGCCGGCGCGGCGTGCTGCCGGTCGTGGTGGACGAGAGCTGTCTCGTCGCGGCCGATATCCCGCGGGTGGCGGCCGCGGCGGACGGCATCAACATCAAGCTCGCCAAGTGCGGCTCGTTGCGGGAGGCGCTCCGGATGATCGCGACCGCGCGGGCGCACAGTATGCTGGTGATGGTCGGATGCATGATCGAGTCCTCCCTCGGCATCACTGCGGCGGCTCACTTCACGCCGCTGGTCGACGCCGCGGATCTGGACGGCGCGGCGCTGACGACGAACGACCCGTTCAGTGGCGCCACGATCGACGGCGGCCAGATCCGACTCCCCACCGGACCGGGGCTGGGTGTCCGGCGGCGGTAAAGGGCCGGCCCCTGGAACCCCGGGCTTGCGCCCGGGGTCAGTGGCGCCACTGACCCCGCGCGCGAGCGCGGGGGTTAGCCCGGGGATTCCCCCAAGCTACGCCGAGGTGGTCCTCCCGGTACCCGTTCCTCGGACCTACACGTACCTCATTCCTCCTGAGCTGGCGCCGCGCATCGTGCCGGGGTCGCGCGTGGTGGTGCCGGTACGGCGACGGCAGGTGGTCGGCGTGGTCGTAGCGCTCGATGTCCCCGCACCCGACGTTCCGGCACGGGCGATCGCCGCCGCGGCCGACGCGGAGCCCGCCTTGAGCGGCGCGCTGATCGAGCTCGGCCGCTGGATCGGCTCATATTACGGTGCGCCCCTCGGCCTGGCGCTGCGGGCGCTGCTCCCCGGGGCGTTGTGGAGCGTGCAGCGTCCGGCGGGGCCTCCGGAGCAGGCGGAACGGGTGCTCGTGCTGACGGAGGCGCTTCCCTCGTTGCTCGAGCGCGAGCGGGCGTTCCGGAGCGCGCCCAAGCGGCGCGTGTGCTACGAGGCGCTCGAGGCGCTGGGCGGCTCGGCGCCGGTCCGCCACCTCGTGGACCGCCTCGGGCTGACCCGGGCCGGGCTCGACGGCCTGGTGAAGCAGCGGCTGGCGCGCTACACCGACGTGCCGCGGGCGCGCGACCCGTTCGCGGGCCTCTCCTCGCCCCCGCCGCCCGGTCTGACCGAGGGACAGCGCGCGGTCGTGGCCGGGATCGCCGCCACGCCCCCCGACATTCCGGTGCTGATTCATGGGGTCACGGGTTCGGGCAAGACGCTCGTCTATCTCGATCTGCTGCGCAGCGTGGTGGCGTCGGGGCAGGGCGCGATCCTGCTCGTTCCCGAGATCGCGCTCACTCCCCAGACGGTGGCCCGGGTGCGGGGCGTGTTCGGAGACCAGGTCGCGGTGCTCCATTCGGGCCTCTCGGACGGCGAGCGCGCCGACGCGTGGCGGGCGCTGCGGCGCGGCGAGCGGCGGGTGGCCGTGGGGCCGCGATCCGCGGTGTTCGCCCCGGTGCAACGACTCGCCGCCATCGTGGTGGACGAAGAGCACGAGGCGAGCTACAAGCAGGGGACGGTGCCGCGCTATCACGCGCGCGACGTGGCGCTGGCCCGCGCCCGGCTGGAGGGTGCGCGGGTGATCCTCGGCAGCGCCACGCCCTCACTCGAGACGCTGCAGCTCGCCCGGACCGGCCGGGTGTGCACGTTCGCGCTACCCGAGCGCATCGGCGCGCGGCCGCTCCCTCCGGTCGACGTGATCGACCTGCGGAGCGCGCCTCGCGTGGCCGAGGCCCGCGGGATCCCCTGGACCGAGCCGCTCGATCACGCCGTGCGGGCGGCGCTCTCCCACTCCGAGCAGGTGATCCTGCTCCTGAACCGCCGCGGCTTCGCCACCTACCTCCAGTGCGCCGCGTGCGGCGACGTGCGCGACTGCCCCCACTGCGCCATCACCCTCACGGTCCACCAGACGCCGCGGGCACTGCGCTGTCACTACTGTGGGCACGAGGAGCCGATTCCGGCGGCGTGCCGGGTGTGCGGCAAGGAGATCCAGCGGATGCGCGGGCTCGGCACCCAGCAGCTCGAGCACTTCGTGAGCCGGCGGTTCCCCGAGGCCCGGATCGCCCGCATGGATCTCGACACCACGAGCACCAAGTGGGCACACCATCGCATCCTCGAGCGCATGGCCCAGGGAAAGCTCGACATCCTGCTCGGCACCCAGATGATCGCGAAGGGGCTGGATTTCCCCAACGTGACCGTGGTGGGCGTGGTGGACGCCGACACTGGCCTCCACCTTCCCGACTTCCGAGCCGGAGAGCGCACGTTTCAGCTCGTGGCACAAGTGGCGGGGCGGGCCGGCCGGGGGCCCAAAGGCGGGCGGGTGTTCGTCCAGACGCGGGTGCCCGACCACCACGCAATTCGGGCAGCCGCTGCTCACTCGGTTGCCGACTTCGCGGTCGCCGAGCTGCCGTTGCGCGCGCCGCCCAACCCTGCCTACCCGCCGCACGTCGGGCTGGCGCGGTTCGTCGCCGTCCACGAGGACGAGCGGCTGGCCCAGGACGCGGCGGAGGGCGTCGCGGCGTGGCTCAGGCGCGCGAACACGGAGCGGCTGGGTGGCGCGCTGACGGTGCTGGGACCGGCGCCGTGTCCGATCATGCGGCTCAAGGGGCGCTGGCGCTGGCACGTGCTCATCAAGTCGCCGGAAGCGCGCCCGATCGGTCGGGTGGTGCGCGCGTGGGGGCGGGGGAGAGGCGTGGGCGCGCGCGGGGCAGTCGTCGTGGACCGCGATCCCGTTTCATTACTGTGACGTACTTGCCACCACGACGCCGAGTTCCCCGACATTGCGCACGAGGGCGTAACAGACTCGAACTCTCACCGTCCATTCCGCATTCCGAATTCCGCATTCCGCATTAGCTTTGTGACTCTGTGACCGCTCGCCCCGGGTTCCAGTATCGCCCGCCGAACTTCGCCGCGCCGCCGCTCGCGGGCGCGCCGGATGCGCGCTTCGAGCCCGCGCCGGCCGACGGGGTTCTACCCGACGGATTCTTTTCGACCACGAATCTCCCCACCTACGTGCACACCGGTGCCTCGTGGCGCAGGCCGCGCCTGCCGCGCATGGATTGCGTCATCGTGCTCCACCCGAAGGCGGACCTCGTCGTCACCGAGCCGCGTCGCGTGAAGCAAGGCCAGCTCGTGGCCGTCGGCACCGCGGAGGATGGCAGCCAGGGCATCCTGGTGCATTCCGAGGGCTTCCTCGGCGGCGGCCACAGCGCGAACGAATTCGGCTTCATGCAGACCGCCGTGTCGCGCGAGCGCCCGGTGGACTACGCCGTGCTGGCACAGCTGCTCGGCGAGGAGAAGCAGCGCGCGGGGAAGATCCTCTGGGTGGTGGGGCCGGCGCTGGTGCACGCTCGGGCGCGTGAGGACATGGTCTGGTTCATCCAGAACGGCTACGTCCAGGCGTTCCTGGGCGGCAACGCCGTAGCGGTCCACGACCTCGAGGCGGCGATCTTCGGCACCACACTGGGCATGTCCAGCTCGGGCGAGGGCGTGGAAGGGGGCCACGCCCTCCACATGCGCGCCATCAACGCGATCCGCCGCGTGGGCGGCATCAGCGCCGCCGTGCAACAGGGAATCGTGACCGCGGGGATCATGCACGCGCTGGTGACGCACGGCGTGCCGTTCGTCCTCGCGGGCTCGATTCGCGACGACGGGCCGCTCCCCGAGGTCCTGACCGACACGCTCGCGGCGCAGGACGCGATGCGACAGTGCACCGCCCAGGCCACCTTTGCCGTGTTCGTCGCCACGGCGCTCCATGCGATCGCGGTGGGCAACATGCTGCCCGCGTTCGTCGATGCGCCCACGCCCGACGAGTTGCGTCCGCTCACCACGATCTGCGTCGATCAGACCGAGTTCGTGGTGAACAAGCTGCGCGATCGCGGCACGCATCAGGCGTACGGGGTCGTGACGAACGCCCAGGACTTCATGCACGTGCTGCGGTTCTACGTGGAACGATGGGAGCAGGCGCAGGCGCCGGCGACCATCCTCCGGTAGCGCCGGGCCGGGGGCCGGGGTGGGCCAAGCTCGCCGAAGCGGTCGCCAAACAGGTGCCGCCCGACGAGATCGAGACCATCTACCTGTTCACGCCGCTCAAGCGGGAAGGGCGGGAGTGGGGCACCGCGGTCGTGGCGCGCCGGTCTGCGGAGGGCGGGGGACGGTTGCGCGTCTATACGGCACGCTACATGCTGGTCGTGCGCGGGAAAGAACGCGGGCAGTCACGGGTGGAGGTGAGCGAGACGGGGCTCTCGCCGGCAGAAGTCATCGCGCAGGTGATGCAGGCGACGGCCGACCGCACCGGCGATCCTGAGCCCCCGGTGGCGGTGGGGGCCGCGGTGTGGTATGAAGCCTAAGAGGAGGTGACGCGTTGATCGAATCGCGAATGTTCGTGCCTACCAAGGCCTTTCTCACCAAGGGCGTCGGTCGGCACCGCGAAAAACTCACGAGCTTCGAGATGGCGCTGCGGGACGCGCATCTCGCCAACTTCAACCTCGTCCGCGTGAGCTCGATCTTCCCGCCGCACTGCGAGCTGGTAGATCGGGAGGAAGGGCTTTCGCTCATGCAACCGGGACAGGTGGTCTTCGCCGTGATCGCCGAGTCCTCCACCAACGAGCCGAGCCGGCTCGTCGCCGCGTCCATCGGGGTCGCGATGCCGGCCGACCCGACCCATCATGGCTACATCTCCGAGCACCACAGCTACGGCCAGAACGAGGTGACTTCGGGGGAGTATGCCGAAGACCTCGCCGCCTCCATGCTCGCGACCGTGCTGGGGGTGCCGTTCGAGCCCGGCACGGCCTGGGACGAGCGCCGCGAGCAGTGGCTCCTGTCGGGGGAGATCGTCCGCACGATGAACGTCACGTCCACCGCCGAGTGTGGCGACGACGGCCGCTGGACGACCGTGGTCTCGGCGGTGTGCTTCTGCGGGTGATCCCTTCCTTCGCCCTGGCACTCGTCGCCGGGCTGCTGAGCTTCCTCTCCCCCTGCGTCCTGCCACTGATCCCGAGCTACGTGGGATTCCTCACCGGGCTGTCGCTCCCGGAGATCGAGCGCCGGCGCGGCACCGCGCTCGCGCACGCCGTGTGGTTCGTGGCCGGCTTCTCCGCCATCTTCATCGCGCTTGGCGCCACGGCGTCGGCGTTCGGCGTGCTGCTGCTGCGCTCGCAGGTGTGGATCGGGCGGATCGGCGGTGCCCTCGTGGTGCTGTTCGGACTGTATCTGCTGGGCATCCTCCGGCCGGCGTTCCTCATGCGCGACTTCCGCCTGGATCTCGCCCACAAGCCGGTCGGTTACCTGGGCTCCGCGTTCGTGGGCGTCACGTTCGGCGCGGCGTGGACGCCGTGCATCGGGCCGATCCTGGGCGCGATACTGACGCTCGCCGCGGCCCAGACGAGCGTCGTCCACGGCACGGCCCTCCTGGCGGCCTACGCTCTGGGGCTCGCCATTCCGTTCGTGCTCACCGCGCTCGCGCTGGAGCGGTTCCTTGGGTGGTTCCAGCGGTTCCGGCGCTATCTCGGTTGGGTGGACCGGATCGCGGGAGCGCTGCTCGTGCTCCTGGGCATTCTGCTCCTCACCGATCGGTTCACGCTGCTCGCGGGGTGGCTGCAGGGGCTGACGCCGGAGTTCTTGAGGAGTCGGCTGTAGGCACCAGCATTCGAACCGGTTACCGGTGGGTTTCCCGCCCTGAAGGGCGGGCTCGGCCCGGCGTTGTCCTAAAGGACAATGCGCGTGTGCTTTAGCAGAGTGCAGTGCCGAGCCCGGGCTTTAGCCCGGGAACTCCGAGGGGTCCTTCCCTATATTAATGGCCAGCGAGACCACGAGGGAGGAATAAATGATCACGCTGCAGAGGCAGTCCTCGCATCTCATAGCAGTACTGACCGCCGTCGCGTTGGCCGCGTGCGTCAAGAGCGACCAGGCGAACCAGTCAGCCGACTCGACCGCACGGAACCTGACGCTGGCCCCGACCGAGTCGACCGCCGCGATGAAGGACGTGCCGGCGCCGGCGACCCAGCCGGCCAAGGTCGCCCCCGAAAAGAAGGCGTCTCAACCGGCCCCCAAGCCCCCGGCGCCCAAGCCTGCGGCGCCGACCACGCTGACGGCCGCTGCCGGGACCCGAGTGCCGCTCGCGGCGAGCGAGTCGATCAGCACGCGGCAGGCCAAGGCGGGTGACGCCTTCACGGCCACCGTTTCCCAGGACGTGAAGGACGTGGCGGGGCACGTCGTGATCCCCGCGGGTTCCGCCGTGCAAGGGACGATCGTCGCCGCCGAGCCGGCGCCGAACCCCAATGCGAGCGGCCGGCTGGAGCTCGCCGTGCAGACCGTCTCCGTCCGGGGGTCGAGCTACGCCGTGGACGCGACCGTCGAGTCCAAGGACACCGTGATGCAGGGTCGCGGCGTGACCAAGGGAGACGCCGCCAAGGTGGGTGGTGGAGCGATCGCGGGGGCCCTGGTCGGTAAGCTGCTAGGCAAGAACACGAAAGGTGCCTTGATCGGGGGCGCGGTGGGTGCCGCCGCCGGAGCCGCCGCGGCGCGCGCGTCGCGTGACATCGACGTCGTGCTCCCTAAAGGGGCGGCGATCACGCTCAAGCTGAACAAGCCGCTGACGGTGAAACGCACCGCCTGACACGGTCAGTACCCTGCCGCGCCGCCGCCGCGCCTGGGATCGGCTACCCCGACCCAGCCGGCGGCGGTTCGTTGGATGGCCGCGATGTCGCCCATCCGGCCCCACTCCCGCAGCCGATACCCCATGGCGTGGAGGCCGTCGAGCGTCCCTTGCGCGAGCCCGCCGCGCTCGTAGGCGATTACATCCGGCAGCGCCTGCTGGTGCACGCGCGGTGCGGCCACCGCCTCCGCGAGCGACATGCCGTGGTCTACGACATTCACGATCACCTGGTACACACTGTTGATGATGGTCGGCCCGCCGGGTGTCCCCACCACCATGAACAGCCGGCCGTCCCGGTCGAGCACGATCGACGGCGTCATCGCCGACAGCATGCGCTTGTGCGGCGCGATCGCGTTGGCCTCGCCCTGGATCAGCCCGAACATGTTCGGCTTCCCCGGTGCCGTCATGAAATCGTCCATCTCGTTGTTCAGGAGGAAGCCGGCGCCCGCCACGGTGACTGCGCTGCCGAAGCCGCCGTTCAAGGTCGTGGTGACTGCCACGGCGTTGCCGTCAGGGTCGACGATCGAATAGTGCGTGGTCTCGGGGCCTTCGTTTCCGGACCTCGCGACCGGGGGCGTGGGCGTCGCGCGGTCCGGCAGAATCTGGGCGCGCAGCTCGGCGGCGTAGGACTTGGAGAGCAGCCGCTCGAGCGGCATGTCGACAAAGTCCGGGTCGCCGAGCCAGTGGTTGCGGTCCATGAAGGCTCGGCGCATCGCCTCGACTTCGAGATGGACGTAGCCGGCGCTCCCGAACGGCGGCAGCGTGTCGTAGCCCTCCATGATGTTGAGAATCTCGCCCATCGTGACACCGCCCGAGCTGGCGGGCGGCATGGAGTAGATCGTGTATCCCCGGTAGCTGATCTGGACCGGCGTGCGCCACTTCGGTTGGTAGCGCTCGAGGTCGTCCTTGGTGATGAGCCCGTGGCCGCGCTGCATCTCCGCAGCGATCAGCTCGGCGATCTGGCCCCTGTAGAACACGCCGGGCCCGGAGTCCGCGATGAGCTGCAGCGTGCGCGCGAGCTCGGGCTGGCGGAACTTCGCGCCGGGCGCGGGCGCATGGCCGTCCACGAGGAACTGCCTCGCGGAGGCCGGGAACAGCGCCAGACGATCCGCTTCGTCGGCAATCGAACGGCTGCGCGCGGCGTCGAGTGTGTGCTCGTGGGCCAGTCGGATCGCCGGGGCTAGCACCTTCCCCCAGGGCAGGCGCCCGGCGCTCTTCCAGGCTTCGTACATCCCGGCCACGCTGCCGGGGACGCCCGATGCGAGGTGCCCGGTCAGGCTGTGCGCGGTGGGGTTGCCGGTCGAATCGACGTACATGTCGCGGGTGGCCGCGCCGGGCGCCATCTCCCGGTAGTCCAGCGCGCGCACGCGACCGGTCGTGTCGCGGTACACGATGAATCCCCCGCCGCCGATATTGCCCGCCTCGGGGAGCACGACCGCGAGCGCGAACCCGACCGCCACCGCGGCGTCGACGGCGTTGCCGCCCTGCTTCAGGACCTCGATCCCGACCTGGCTCGCGAGCGGATGGCCGGACACGACCATGGCCCGGGGGCCGGACACGGCGACGCTCTTGCCGGCGAGGGACCAGGTCTCGGGAATGATCGGCCGGCCGGTGACGATCGCGTCGGCGCGCGCGCCGGTGGGAGCGGCCGCGGTGGGGGCGGCCGGCGTGGCGGCGGCACCCGGCGCCAGGGGGGTCGTCTCCGGCGGGCGCGCGCCGCCGCAGCCGGCGAGCAGGGCGAGGGCGGTAAGCAGGCCGTGGCGCATGCTCAATTGTAGCACGTTGACCCGAGTTCGGGTGGGCGTCCAACTCGGCCCCATACACGCCGAGCGACGCGCACGCCGCGACAGGACAGGGGCGCCCGGTCGGCGCCTGACCCTGCCGGTATCTTTCCGCCATGACGACCGATTGGGACGCGACGGGCAAGCTCGTGACTGCCGTGATCGCGGTGTACGGCGCCGTGGTGGCCACGTACAACCTCGTCGCATCTAGGCGGCGTGCCCTCAAGGTCCAAGCGGCGGTGGTCCCGTGGGTGCAGCGGGGGAAGCCAACCGAACCGGGGTTAGTGGTCGAGGCGGTGAACACCGGGCATCGGGTGGTGATCATCGACTCGGTTGGCGTGCGCGCCGGTGACGTGTGGCTCGATCTTGGTGGAAAGGCTGAAACGGATCCTGAGAGCCGTCCGTGGTCCCTCGAAGACGGCGAAGACTTCAAGTTCTTCATTCCCGCACGCGAGCTCGCCGGGTTGCTGCGAGCAGCTGGAGCGCTGGGGCGAGTCGGGTTGCGCGCCTGGATTCGCGACAGCACGGGGAAGAGGTTTCGGAGCAACCGGATCACGTTCGACACCGAAGCCTCATAGGCACGAACCCACTGTCCCCCTAGGGTCCCCCGGACCAGCGCCAACTGACGGCGACTCACGACGACCCCCCCGGCGAGGGCGCGCGTGGAAGTGCTGGTGGGACAACGCGGAGTC
>WNGD01000848.1_pt1 | contig 40215 bp, 37 predicted proteins | sample 5400671 | NCBI WGS metagenome assembly WNGD01 (sample SAMN13153369, study PRJNA577476) | soil metagenome | isolation source: 40 cm soil or saprolite under grassland replicate 2 | place: USA:California | collected 2016-06-15 | reverse complement strand
GAGGCCGGCTCCGCGTTCGTCGTCGACGCGAGCCAGTCGCTCGGCGCGATGCCGCTCGACCTCGCAGCACTCCGCCCCGACGCGCTGGTGGCGGTCGGCTACAAGTGGCTGCTCGGCCCGCTCAGCGTCGGGTATCTCTACCTCGACGCCGGGCTCCACGACGGCGAGCCGTTGGAGGAGAACTGGATTTCGCGCGTGGGCGCCGAAGACTTCAGCCAGCTCGTCGACTACCACGATGAGTATCTCCCGGGCGCACGGCGGTTCGACGTCGGCCAGCGCTCGAGCTTCCAGCTCGTGCCGACGGCGCTGGCGGCGATCGAGCAGCTCCTCGAATGGAGCGTTCCGCGGATCGCGGCGACCCTGCAGGTGCGAACGAACGAGATCGCCGCCCGCGCCGAGGGACTCGGCCTGAAGGCCGCTCCCCCGGATGCGCGTGCACCGCACATGCTCGGCCTCGAGCTTCCTCCGGAGGCAGCGCGACGCGCGGCCGCGGCGCTCACAGAGGCAAACGTGGTCGTCAGCATGCGCGGCTCGGCGCTTCGGATCTCCCCGCACCTGCACAACAGCCAGGCAGACGTCGACCGCCTGCTCGACGCGCTGGCCGCGGCCGCGCGGTAGATAGAGTTGGTCCCGTGATCGCCAGCGCTCCGTTCGGCCGCACCGGCCACGAGAGCAGTCGCACGATCTTCGGTGCCGCCTCGCTCGCCACGGTCTCGCACGCCGTGTCCGAGCGCACGCTCGACCTGCTCCTCGAGCACGGTGTCAACCACATCGACACCGCCGCCTCGTACGGCGACTCGGAGTTGCGCATCGCCACGTGGCTGAAGCGCGAGCCCGGACGCTTCTTCCTCGCGACGAAGACCGAACGCCGCGACTACGCCGGCGCGAAGGACCAGATCCGACGGTCACTCGAGCGACTGGGCGTCGACCATGTCGACCTGATCCAGCTGCACAACCTCGTCGACGTGATCGAGTGGGAGACCGCGCTGCGGGACGGAGGGGCGCTCGAGGCGGCCGTCGAAGCACGCGACGAGGGTCTCGTCCGCTTCATCGGCGTCACGGGCCACGGGCTCTCGGTCGCAGCGATGCACCGGCGGAGCCTCGAACGCCATCCGTTCGACTCCGTGCTCCTCCCGTGCAACATCCGCCAGCTGCAAGACCGGCGCTACGCGGACGAGTTCGAGGCGCTCGCGCAGGTCTGCGCCGAGCGCGGCGTCGCGATGCAGACGATCAAGAGCATCGCGCTCGCGCCCTGGGACGGACGGCCGCAGACCGCGTCGACCTGGTACGAGCCGCTCACCGATCCTGCCGACATCGAGATCGCGGTCCACTGTGTGCTCGCCCGACCGGAGCTCTTCCTGAACACGGTCGGCGACGTGAACCTGCTCCCGCACGTGCTCGCCGCCGCGGAGCGCTTCGACGGCAGCCCGCCGTCCGACGACGCCGTTGCAGCGCTCCTGGAGCGCCGCTCGCTCGCGCCGCTTTTCGTTTAGGCGCCGCTTGCCGGCGCCGCCCTCAGGACGCGTGGCTCTGCCGCGCGTCCGTCTGAACTGACCGGTCGACACGCGCGAATAGAGATCCGCGCTCCCAGGCGCCGCTTGCCGGCGCCGCCCTCAGGACGCGTGGCTCTGCCGCGCGTCCGTCTGAACTGACCGGTCGACACGCGCGAATACATACCCGCGCTCCTAGACCGGCGCGCTCACCGCCGCCCGCGCCCGCGCGGCCCGCACCGCAGTGGAAAGCGTGTCGATGTCGTAGGCGCCGTAGTGCCGCCGCCCGTTGATGAAGAAGGTCGGCGTCCCGGACACGCCGCTCAGGTCGGCCGAGTCGACGTCCTCCGCGATCCGCGCGGCGGCGGCCTGCCGCCGGATGTCGTCGCGGAACCGCTCGACGTCGAGGCCGAGCTCTTCCGCATAGCGGACGAGATCGGGGATCCGGAGCTCGTCCTGATGGCGGAGCAGCAGGTCGTGCATCTCCCAGAACGCTCCCTGGTCGGCGGCGGCCTCGGCGGCTTCGGCCGCGAGCTGCGCGTTCGGGTGGACGTCGTTCAGGGGCAGGTGCCGCCAGACGTAGCGAACGTCGCCGAAGTCGGCCAGGAGGTCGCGGATCACCGGCTCGGCCTGTCCGCAGTAGGGGCACTCGAAGTCGCCGTATTCGACGACCGTCACGGGCGCGTCGAGGGGTCCGCGCACGTGGTCGCGCTCGGGATCGACGGGCGTGGCGAGGTCGACGATGGCCTCGGCGGTGCCGAGCAGCGCCCGAATCCGGAGCCGCGTCGGCAGCAGGTCGGTCGCACGGAAGACGAGCCACGTGAGGACCGCTGAACAGAGCGCCGCGCTGAGCACGCCGAGCTTCGCCTCCTCGAGCTGCGCGCCGCGGAACGCGAGGGTTGCGATCAGGACCGACACCGTGAAGCCGATCCCTGCGATCGCGCTTCCGCCCGCGACGGCGGCCCAGCCGACGGGTGGCCGCAGCCGGCCGCGGCTGAGCTTCGTCACGAGCCAGGAGGAGCCGAGGATCCCGACGGGCTTGCCGATGACATAGCCGAACAGAATCCCCAGGGCGATCGGCCCCGTGTAGGCGCGCGCGAGGAAGTCGCCGGTGATGTGGACGCCCGCGTTGGAGAGCGCGAACAGGGGCACGATCGCGTAGCCCGTCCACGGGTGGTAGAGCTGCTGCAGGCGCTCGTTTGGCGAGATCGCCGAGCGCAGCCCCACCCGCGCCGAGTTCGCGAGCTCGGGCGTCGGCTGCTCGCGAAACTGCCGGAAGAGATCGGTCGCGCGCTCGAGATCGGGACGCCCGGCCGGGTACGCGTATGCCAGCAGGCCTATCGCCAGGCCGACGACGATCGGGTCGACGCCCGACTTGAAGAACGCGACCCAAGCCGCCGTGCCGAGCAGCAGATAGGTCGGTCCGTACCGAACGCGTGCCGCGCGGACGATCAGCACCGCGCCGAAGATCGCGATCCCGACGAGAAGCGCACGCAGCGCGACGTGCTCGCTGTAGGCGGTTGCGATGACCGCGAGCGCGACCACGTCGTCCACCACCGCGAACGTGAGCAGGAAGGCGCGCAGGCGGATCGGGAACCGCGGGCCGACGAGCGCGAGCATCCCGAGCGCGAACGCCGTGTCCGTCGACATGGCAGTACCCCAGCCGTGCGCCGACGGGCGGCCTGCATTCGCGGCGAGGTAGATCGCGACCGGCACGACCATCCCGCCGACGCCCGCGACGACTGGGAGGGCGAGCCGCCGCCGCTCGCGCAGCTCGCCGAGGTCGAACTCGCGGCGCGCCTCGAGCCCGACGACGAAGAAGAAGAACGTCATCAGCCCCGTGTCCACCCACTGGCGCAGGTCCTGCGACACGCCCGCACTGCCGACGCGGATCGAGAGCCGCGTCTGCCAGACGCGCTCGTACGACGAGAGGTCGGCGTTCGCCCACACGAGGGCCGCGACCGTGGCCGCGAGCAGCACCACGGAGCTACCCGTCTCGGTGCGCAGGAACTCGCGCAGGGGCGTCTCGAGGTTCCGCGCCCATGCCGTCTTGCCGGTGAAGGGCGCGGCAACTGCCTGGGGTTCGGCCATCCCGGAAGCTTCAACGACGCACAAGCCGCCTGCACTTCCCGTCACGGCTGCACCTCTTTAAGTTGCAGCTTACGAAAGGATGTGCTTACATAGCGCCCATGGAAGTCGCGCTACGGGCGATCGCCGAGCCTCATCGGCGCCAGATCCTGCGTCTGGTCTGGGACGGCGAGCTCTCCGCCGGCGAGATCGCGTCGCACTTCGAGGTGACGCGGCCGGCGATCTCCCAGCACCTGACTGTCCTGAAGGAGGCCGGGCTCGTGAGCGAACGACGCAACGGCACCAAACGCCTCTACCGAGCACGCCCGGAAGGACTCGCGGAGCTGAAGGCGTTCCTCGACGACTTCTGGGGCGACCGGCTCGAAGCGCTCAAGCGGGAGGCCGAACGAGAGGAGAGGGGAAAGCATGGAGAGCACGACTGAGACGGTCGCGGTCGAGCGTGAGCTCACGATCGCCGCGAGCCCGGAGACGATCTGGCAGTTCCTCGTCGATCCGGACAAGGCGACCCGCTGGATGGGACAGGCCGCCTCGTTCGACGCGCGTCCGGGCGGCCTCTACCGCATCGAGGTGATCCCCGGTCACACCGCCCGTGGCGAGTTCGTCGAGCTCGACCCACCGCACAGGCTCGTCTACACCTGGGGCTGGGAGCCGGGCGAAGACGGTCCGAACCCCGTGCCCGAGGGCTCGACGACCGTCGAGATCGAGCTCGTTCCCGACGGAGACGGGACGATCCTGCGCTTCACCCACCGCGACCTGCCCGGCGCCGCCGCGGCCGAGTCGCACGCGCACGGCTGGGATCACTACCTCGAGCGGCTCGCGACCGCAGCTGCGGGCGGCGACCCGGGTGCCGATCCGTGGATCAGCGGAGAGATGTAAAGCCGGAGGACCGGAACGTTCAGGTCCTCCACCAGTAGCGGGGATCGTCGGGCTCGGCGGCGGCGAGCTCGTCGAGTCCGACGCCCCGGTACTTCTCGAGCGTGAACGGCGTCAGGGCGGCGAACCCGACGGCCGTCAGCGAGTACATCAGCGGGTGGACGGCCAGGCGCCAGCCCGCCAGCGGCCCGGGATCCTCGAGCAGCGCGCGCTCGGCGTCGCTGCGTACGTGGAGGACGACGGCGCCGCCGTGCGCGCCGATGAAGTGGTCGTGCCACACCGCGAGCCCGCGGGAGTCGTCGGCGACGTACGCATTCAGCAGGTCGTTCGCCTCGCGCGGGCTCGTGCCCTCGGGCGCGAGCGCGTAGACGAGGTAGCAGCGGCCGCCGGACTGCATCGCCGCGGAGCCTAGCGCCTCTCCAACCGGTGGCGGGACGATCTCGAGCACCGCATAGTCCTAGGACCAATTGCCGCTGGCGCGTGCGCCGGTCGCGCCGTAGCGTCTCGGCATGCACGGGACCAGCGCGATTCCCGCCGGGATACACACGATCACGCCGCACATCGTCGTGCGCGACGCGGCGCGCGCGGCCGCGTGGTACGCGCAGGCCTTCGGCGCCGAGGAGCGCAGCCGCCTGCCGCTCCCCGGCGGAAAGCTCATGTACGTCGAGCTCTGGTTCGGCGACTCGGCCGTGATGGCGGCCGACGAGTTCCCCGAGCTCGGGATCGTCTCGCCGCTCAGCGTCGGCGGCACGTCCGTCGTGTTGAACCTCTTCACCGAGGACGTCGATGCTCTCTGGACGCGCGTCGTGGACGCGGGGGCCGAGGTGTTGCACCCGCTGCAGGACCAGTTCTGGGGCGACCGGCACGGTCAGGTGACCGACCCGTTCGGCCACCGCTGGGGGCTCGCCCAGCACGTGCGCGACGTTCCGCCCGAGGAGATCGCGCGCGCCGCGGCAGAGGCATTTGCACCGGGCTAGGACCGGCGTCGTTAGCCGGACGAGCCCCGATCGGCGGCCGGCCGCTTCGGCAGGAACAGCGTCGGGACGAGTGCTGCGGCGCTGAGCGCGAAGGCGACCCAGAACGCCGTGCCGAACGCGTGCGCGAGCGCAGGTGCGGCGTGCGCGCGCTGCTCGTGCGAGAGCGCCGAGACGGCACGAATGCCGCCGTCGAGACCCGGCAGGTTCGACCGGATCGCCCGCTGGAGGACGACGGCAAGCAGGGCGGTGCCGATGGAGCCGGCGATGCGCTGGATCGTGTTGAGCGCGCTCGTCGCCCGCGCCACGGCGTCGCGCGAGACGGCCTGGTAGGCGACCGCCATGGCCGGCATTACCGTGCAGCCGAGCCCGAGGCCGATCACAAGGAGGCCGGCGCCGAGGACGACGTAGGACGTGTCCGCTCCAATCTGCGAGTAGACGGCGGTGCCGAGTAGGGCGAGCACGATCCCGACCGGGATCACGACGCGGGCGCCGATCTCGTCGGTCAGCCAGCCGGCGATCGGCATCGCGATCGCGGCACCGACGCCCTGAGGCACGAGCAGCAGGCCGGTGACGAGCGGGCTCTCGCCGCGGACGACCTGGAAGTAGAGCGGCAGCAGGATCATGGCGCCGAAGAGCGCGACGCCGACGAGGAGCGTCGTCCCGGCCGCGGCCGCGAAGCCGCGGCGCAGGAAGAGCGAGACGTCGATCAGCGCGTCGCGCCCGCGGCCGCGCGCGTGCCAGACGAACAGCGCGACGAGCGCGAGTCCGATCGCGACACCGGCGACGGTGCGGGTTCCGCCGAAGCCGCCCGCGCTCCCGGCCTCGGACATGCCGTAGACGAAGATCGCGATTCCGGGCGGGAGGAGCACGAGGCCGCGCAGGTCGAGCCTCGCGCCGAGCTGAGGCACAGCGTCGGGCAGGAGCCGCCACGCGAGCACGAGCGCGGCGACGCCGATCGGCAGGTTGACGAAGAAGATCCAGCGCCAGCTCGCCTGGTCGACGATCGCGCCGCCGATCACCGGCCCGAACACCGGGCCGAGCAGCATGGGCACGCCGATGACGCTCATCACCCGTCCCATCCGCTGCGGTCCCGCCGCCTGGGCGAGGATCGTCTGCCCGACCGGCAGGATCATCCCGCCGCCGAGCCCCTGGAGCACCCGGAAGCCGATCAGCGCGCCGATCGACCAGGACGTCCCGGCGAGCGCGGAGCCGGCCATGAAGACGAGGAGCGAGGCGATCCAGACCTGCTTCGCCCCGAACCGCTCGCTCGCCCAACCGGTCAGCGGGATCACGCTCGCGAACGCGAGCATGTATCCGGTCAGGACCCACTGGATGGTCGAGATCGAGGTGTGGAAGTCGCGCCCCAGGGTCGGGATCGCGACGTTCACGATCGTCACGTCGAGGATCGCCATGATCGTCCCGAGCACGACGACCGCGCCGAGCACGAGGATCTCGCGGTCGAGGCCCGCGACGTCCCGGGGCGGCCGCTCCTGCGCCAGCTGTCTTTCTACGGTCACATGAACTTTATAGCACATCTAATCTTCTGGCCGCCCTACCAAGTTGCTACGATCATCGAGATGACCCAGCCGGGACTCCGTGAGCGCAAGAAGCAGCAGACGCGCGAGCTGATCGCCGAGGCGGCTTGGCGTCTGTTCGCCGAGCGCGGCTTCCACGGCGTGACCGTCGCCGAGGTGGCGAGAGCGGCCGACGTGTCCGAGGCGACCGTCTTCAACTACTTCCCGACGAAGGAGGATCTCGTCTACGGCCGGATGGAGGCCTTCGAGGAGGAGCTGCTCCGGGCGGTCCGGGAACGCGCGCCGGGCGAGTCGGTGCTGGCCGCCTTCGGCCGCTTCGCGCTCGTGCCCCGAGGGCTCCTCGCCTCCAAGGACGCCGACGCGGCCGAGCGCCTCGTGACGATCTCCCGCGTGATCACGAGCAGCCCGGCGCTCGTCGCGCGCGAGACCCAGATCTTCGCGCGGTACACGCAATCGCTCGCCAGGCTCATCGCCGAGGAGACCGGAGCCCTCGCCGACGACGTCGAACCGTGGGTCGCCGCCAATGCCCTGATGGGCGTCCATCGCGCCTTGATCGACTACGTCCGGCGGCGAATCCTCAGCGGGCGGCGTACGACCGGCCTCGCCCGCGACGTCCGCGCCCAGGGAGAGCGGGCGCTCGCGCTCCTCGAGGCCGGGCTCGGCGATTACGCAGTCAAGAAGCGATGAGTTCGCGCGAGAACCTCGGTCTCTATAGCCAACGACGAAAGGAAGGAATGCTCGCCAGACTCGCTCATTCGATCGTGCGGCACCGCCGGCTCGTGATCGGCGCGTGGATCCTGCTGACGCTCTTCGGCGCCTTCTCGGCGAAGCAGGTCTCGAAGCGCTGGTTCGAGAGCTTCTCGATCCCCGGCTATTCGGCCTACGAGGCGAACCAGCGCGCCCTGAAGACGTTCGGCACGGGCGAGCAGGCGCCGCTCGTCGCCATATTCCACTCCGCCGGCGACGTCACCAAGGCCGTCGGGATCAAGCGCGCGATCGACGCGGCGGCGGGCGTGAATCCCGGCTCGCGCGTCTCGTCGTACTGGTCGACCGGAAGCCGCGCCTACGTCTCGCGCGACGGCCACACGGCGTTCGCCGAGATCTATCCGCCGGGGACGCCGGGCTTCAGCGCCGACACGCACATCGACCAGGTCCGCGCCCGATTGAAGGCGAATGTCCCCACCGGGATCCAGGCCAACCTGACCGGACGCGACCCGATCTACGCTGCATCCTCGGGCGGCGGGAAGGGGCCGAGTGTCCTCACCGAGGCGCTGATCGGCGGGGTCGGCTCGCTCGTGATCCTGTTCTTCGTCTTTGGGACGCTGCCGGCGGTGTTGATGCCGATCGCCGTGGCGATCGCGGCGATCCTGAACACGTTCACGCTCGTCTGGCTCCTGACCTACCTGACGAACGTCTCGATCATCGTCCAGTTTCTGATCGCGCTCGTCGGGCTCGGCGTCGCGATCGACTACGCGCTCCTGATGATCTTCCGCTTCCGCGACGAGCTGCGCGAGGGCGAGGACGTCGAGACGGCGCTCGTCGAGACGATGACCCACGCGGGCCGCTCGGTGATCGTCTCCGGCTCGACGGTCGCCGTCGGGCTGCTCTCGATGATCGTGCTGCCGCTGCCGTTCATCCGCTCGATCGGGATCGGCGGCATGCTGATCCCGGCCGTCTCGGTGATCGCGGCGATCACGCTCCTGCCCGCGCTGCTCGCCACCCTCGGCACGCGGATCAACAGCGTGCGGCTGCTGCCGAAGCGGCTCGTCGACCGCGGCCACCCGGAGGACGGACTGTGGGGACGCTGGGCCGACCTCGTCATGCGCCGGCCGGTTCCGGTCGCCGCAGTCGGGCTCGCGATCGTCGGCCTGCTCGTCTACTCCGGGTTCCAGCTCAACCCGAGCGAGGCGCAGGCCAAGGACCTGCCCGGCTCGGGCGACGCGATCGTGGGCCGCTCCGCACTGGCTTCTGCGGGGATCTCGGCGGGCGTGATGAAGCCGTTCGTCGTCCTCGTCGAGAACGGGGCGAGCCCGGGGCCGGTCGCGGCCAGGCTTCGTGCCACGCCGGGGATCGCGGGTGCGGTCGCACCGCGCGACTGGCGCAAGGACGGCGTGAGCCTCGTCGAGGCCTTCCCGTCGAGCGACGGCGCGTCGAAGGAGACGCGGCACACGATCTCGGCCGTGCGCGCCGAGCTGGAGGGAACCGACGCGACGCTCGGCGGCGTCGCGGCGGAGGACCGCGACTTCGTCAAGGCGGTCTACTCCAACTTCCCGTACGTGCTCGGCTTCGTGATCCTGCTGACCTTCGTGCTGCTCGCGCGCGCCTTCCGCTCGCTCGTGCTGCCGCTGAAGGCGGCGATCCTCAACCTCCTGTCGCTCGCGGCCGCCTACGGGATCATCGTCTTCATCTTCCAGCAGGGACACGGCGCGCAGGCGATCTGGAACGTGCACGCGACCCAGTCGATCATCCCGTGGATCCCGCTGATGATCTTCGCGTTCCTGTTCGGCCTCTCGATGGACTACGAGGTCTTCATGCTCACGCGCATGCGCGAGGCCTACGACGAGACCGGCAACACACGCCAGGCGGTTGCGCTCGGGCTCGCCCGCACGGGCAAGCTCGTCACGAGCGCCGCGCTCGTGCTGATGTTCGCCTTCTTCGTCCTCTCCTCGGGCCCGGGCGTCGACATCAAGCAGTTCGGGATCGGGCTCGCGGCCGGGATCATCTTCGACGCGACCGTTATCCGGGCGCTGCTCGTGCCGGCGCTGATGCGACTGCTCGGGAGCTGGAACTGGTGGCTGCCGCATCCCGCGGCGCGCGCTCTCCTCATCGGGCCGGGCAAGGCGGCGCCGGGAGAGGCGCGGTGATCGTGAGCTGAGAAGAGCTCGACTCCGGGGAGGGCGGTTCCCACCGTCCTCCCCGCCCGGCGGCCGGGAAGAAGGCCGCGGCCCGCTCCGTCCTGGAAGCACCGTCAGTGAAGTCGATAGCCAGGAAGGGAGTCGTGCCCGAGTCGTTCGAAGCCCACTACGGCACGGTCGTCAAAGCGCTTGCCAAAGGCTGGGTGGTGCCGTTTCTCGGCGCCGGCGTGAACCTCTGCGGCCGCCCGGACGGCGAGGGCTGGCGGCTCGGCCACTACCTGCCGAGCGGCGCCGAGCTCGCCGAGTACCTCGCCGAGTCGTACGACCTCGTGCAGTCGAAGAAGTACCCGGCGACCGCGGTGGACGATCTCGTCCGCGTGTCGCAATACCTGGCCCTCACGATCGGGTCCGGCCCGCTCTACGAGGAGCTGCACCAGATCTTCGACGCGAACTACCCGCCGAGCCCGCTGCACGGGTTTCTCGCGGGGTTGCCGCGGACGCTCCGAGACAAGGGTTATCCGCCGCGCTATCAGCTGATCGTCACCACGAACTACGACGACGCGCTCGAGCGCGCCTTCCAGGCCGCGGACGAGCCGTACGACCTCGTCTCCTACAGCGTCCAAGAGCGCGGCAAGTTCCTGCACTGGCTGCCCGACGGGGAGGCGCGGCTGATCGAGGAGCCGAACAGCTACACCGAGCTCTCGCTCGACGAGCGCACGGTGATCCTCAAGATCCACGGCGCCGTCGATCGCATCAATCCGGAGCCCGAGCGGCGCGACAGCTACGTCATCACCGAGGACAACTACATCGAGTACCTGACGCACACCGAGATCGCGAGCCTCGTGCCCGTCAAGCTCGCGGCGAAGCTCACGCGCAGCCACTTTCTCTTCCTCGGCTACAGCATGCGCGACTGGAACCTGCGCGTGATCCTGCACCGGATCTGGGGTGAGCAGCAGCTGAGCTGGCCGTCCTGGGCGATCCAGCTCGCGCCCGAGGAGATCGAGTGCGAGTTCTGGCGCAAGCGCGGCGTCGACATCCTCGAGCTGCGGCTCGAGGACTACGTCGGGGCGCTGGACAGGCATGTCGCGGCGCTGCCGCCGGTGGCGGTGGCTGCATGAGACGACGCTCGCGTCGTCTCACTCAGGCCGTACGGGCCTGCGGCGTCGCTTTCGATGCCGCACCGAGGCCGTGCCGGCTTAGCCGGCGCGGCCGCCTGCTTCGCGTGCGGCCGTCTGCTACGGCTTCGCTTGCGAAGCCGTACGGAGGTCGACATGCTGACCGTCAGAAGGTTCCACTATGAGTGCGACGGCCGTACGCCCGGCTGCGCGCACCGCCCTCCCCGCCACGCCCTACAAGGGCCTCGTCCCGTACTCGGAGGAGGACGCGCTCTTCTTCTTCGGCCGCGAGCAGGAGAGCGACATCATCGCCGAGAACCTGATCGCCTCCCGGCTGACGCTCGTCTACGGGCCGAGCGGCGTCGGCAAGAGCTCGCTCCTTCGCGCCGGCGTCGTGCGGCACCTGCGCGATCTCGCACGCGAGAACCTCGTCGAGCGCGGCACCCCGGAGTTCGTCGTCGCCCTCTTCAGCTCGTGGCGGGACGATCCGCTTGCCGGCCTCTCCGACTGCATCCGCAGCGCCGTCGCCGAGCAGCTGCCCGAGCTCGACGTCGAGCCGCCGCCGGCGCTCCGATCGCTCACCGAGCTGCTCCAGCTGTGGACGGAGCGACTGGACGCGCGACTGCTGATCGTGTTCGACCAGTTCGAGGAGTACTTCCTCTACCACGACCACGAGCACGGGCCGGGCACGTTCGCCGGCGAGTTCCCCCGTGCCGTCGGGAGCCGCGAGCTCCAGGCCAACTTCCTCGTCGCCATTCGCGATGATGCCTGGGCGAAGCTCGACCGCTTCAAGGGTCAGCTGCCCCAGCTCTTCGGCAACTTCCTGCGCATCGACCATCTCGGCCCGGCCGCCGCGCGCGCGGCGATCGAGAAGCCGGTCGAGCGCTACAACCGGCTGCTCGCCGCGGACGGGGAGCCCGTCGCGATCGAGCCCGCGCTCGTCGAGAAGGTGCTCCAGCAGGTCCGCGCGGGCCGCGTCGCCCTCGCCCAGGGCGGCCGCGGAGTCGTCGAGGGGCGCGCGGGCGAGGAGGCCGCGGCCAGGATCGAGACGCCGTACCTGCAGCTCGTGATGACACGGCTGTGGAACGAGGAGATGCTCGACGGGTCGCGCGTGCTGCGGCTGCAGACGCTGGCCCGCCTCGGTAGCGCGGAGCGGATCGTTCGCACGCACCTGGACGAGGCGATGCGCGCGCTGCCCCCGGGCGAGCGGGACATCGCGGCCGACATCTTCCACCACCTCGTGACGCCGTCCGGCGCGAAGATCGCGCACACCGCTCCCGACCTGGCGAAGTACGCACGGCTCGACGAGGCGGACCTGACCCCGGTGCTGGAGACGCTCGCCGGCGGCGGCATCCGCGTGCTGCGTCCGGTCGCGCCGCCGCCCGGCACGCTCGACGGCTCGCGCTACGAGATCTTCCACGACGTGCTCGGCGCCGCCGTGCTGGACTGGCGCGCGCGTCACGTCCGGGAGCGCGAGCGGGCCGAGGCGGAGGCGAAGCTGGAGGCGCAGGAGCGAGAGCGGGCGGCCGCGGAGGCGCGGGCTCGCAGGGAGCGGGCGGCCGCGAGGCGCTTCAGGGCGGTCGCGGTCGCGTCGGCCGCGCTCGCGCTCGCCGTCGTCGCGGTGGCGGTGTGGGCGATCGGACAGAAGGGCGCGGCGCAGGCGGAGCGGCGGCACGCGGTCGGGCTGGCGACGATCGCGAAGTCGCGTGAGCTCGCGGCACAGGCGATGTCGAAGCTTCCCGTCGACCCGAAGAGCAGCGAAAGCCTCGCGGTTCGTGCAGTGCGCCTGGCGCCGAAGGAGCCGCAGGGCAGGGAAGCCCTCCGGCAGGCGCTGCTCGACTCCCACGTGACCGCCGTCCTCGGCGGCGGCCGCAAGGGGCATCGGGCCTGGGTCGACACTGCCTCGTTCAGCCCCGACGGCAAGCACGTGGTGACCGCGAGCGACGACCACACCGCGCGGATCTGGGACGCGGCCACCGGCACGCAGCTTGCCGTGCTGCGCGGCCACAAGAACTGGGTGCGGTTCGCGTCGTTCAGCCCAGTCGGCGGGCGGATCGTCACGGCCAGCTGGGACAAGACGGCCCGCATCTGGGACGCGCGAACCGGCAAGGAGCTGCGCAAGCTCCTCCTTCCCTTCGCGGCGACGCGGGCGGCGTTCAGCCCGGACGGCGCGCGCGTCGTCACGATCGGCACCGGCAGCCGCGCCTTCGTCTGGGACGTGCGCACCGGACGGCGCCTCGCCGTGCTGCGAGGGCACGGAGACTGGGTGAGCTCCGCGAGCTTCAGCCCGGACGGGAAGCGGATCGTCACGTCGAGCTGGGATCGGACGGCCCGCGTCTGGAACGCACGCACCGGCGCGCAGCTCTCGGTTCTCCGCGGGCACCGCAAGGGCGTCCGGCGCGCCGCGTACAGCCCCGACGGCAAGCTCATCGTCACCGCGGGCTACGACCGCACCGCACGGGTCTGGGACGCGGCGACCGGCACGCAGCTCGCGACGCTTCGCGGCGACACCGACTACGTCACGACCGCCGTCTTCAGCAAGGACGGCAGGCGCGTCGCCACGGCGAGCGCGGACGGGACGGCACGCGTGTGGACTGTGACCGGCCGGCTCGTCGCCGTCATGCGCGGGCACAGAGGTCGGGTCAACACCGTCGCGTTCAGCCCCGACGGCAGGTGGCTCGTCACCGCCGGAGAGGACCAGACGGCACGGGTCTGGGACGCGACGCGGACGGCCCCGCCGCGGATGACCCTCCTCGGGCACACCGACTGGGTCGACTCCGCCGTCTTCAGCCCGGACGGAACGCGGATCGTCACCGCCAGCGACGACGGCACCGCGCGTGTCTGGGACGCGACCGCGGGCCGCCCCGGGTTGACGCTCAGAGGCCACAAGGGCGAGGTCGCGCACGTCGCGTTCAGCTCCGACGGCAGACTCGTGCTCACGACCGGAGTCGACGCCACGGCGCGCGTGTTCGAGGCGGCGACCGGACGGCACGTCGCCACGCTCGGGAAGCCGTACCCGCTCTCGCCGTGGCTACGGCGCTGGATCGCGAAGAAGCTCGCGACTTTCAACGTCCCTCCGAGGAACATCGCTGCGATGGTGCTTGGGCTACACGCGGCGTTCAGCCCGGATGGGAGCAGCGTCGTCACGGGTGGCTGGGACGGCGTCGCCGGCGTCTGGCAAGCGCGCGGCGGGAGCCCGGCCGCCGTCCTGCGCCGCTCCTCGGCGGGGATCGAGGACGTCGCCTTCAGCCGCGACGGCACCCTTATCGCCGGAGCCGGCGATGACCGAACGGCGCGCGTGTGGGACGCCCGGACCGGCCGGGAGCTCCACGTCCTGCGCGGGCACACCGGCGACGTGCTGGTCGTGGCGTTCAGCCCGGACGGCAGCCGGATCGTCACGGCCGGACGCGACTTCACGGCCCGCCTGTGGGACACCGAGACGGGCCGAGCGCTGCACGTGCTGCGCGGCCACACGGGCACGGTGCGGACCGCCGTGTTCAGCCCGGACGGCCGCCGCGTCGTCACGGGCAGCGACGACGACGACGCCCGCGTCTGGGACGTGCGGAGCGGCAAGCTGCTGCGGATCCTGCGCCGGCACGGCAACGTGCGGGCGGTCGCCTTCAGTCCGGACGGGAAGTGGGTCGCGACGGCGGGCGAGGAGAACACGGCCCGGATCTGGAACGTCCGAAGCGGGAAGCGCGTCGCCGACCTGCGCGGGCACACCGACTGGTTGAACGACATCGCCTTCAGCCCCGACGGCCGGCTCGTCGTCACCGCGAGCGACGACGGGACGGCGCGGATCTGGGAGGCGCGCAGCGGCCACAGCTGGGCCGAGCTGCGCGGCCACACCGGGCCCGTGCTGAGCGCAGCGTTCAGTCCCCGCGACCCCGATCTCGTCGTCACGGGCAGCGCGGACGGAACCGCCCAGATCTATACCTGCCGCGTGTGCGGATCGCCCGACGATCTGCTCCGCCTCGCGGCGTCCGGCAACGCCGGCGAGCGCCCGACCGGCTCGCGGCCGGTCGCGCTCGGCGCACGGAAGTCGAGCCCGTGATCGAGAGGAAGACCGCGATGCGCTCCCCCGTCCTGGGTGAACGATGAACGGCTGGACCCGAGCCCCGCTGCTCGGCGCGCTCGTCCTCGCAATCGCCTGGGCCGCCGGCCCGGCGAGCGCCGCTGACCTCGTCCCGCGACCGACCGAGGGAGGCGAGTACGCGTACTCGACCCCCGAGGCACCGCCCGTCGTCGGCGCGCACGCCGTCGTCCACTACGTCACGACCGGGCTCGACGCGCCGCCGTTGAACGACGACAACGGCAACGGTGTGCCCGACTACGTCGAGGAGGTCTCGACGGCGGCCGAGACGGCGCTCGGCTACTACGGCTCGCACGGGTTCAAGCCGGCCGCCGCCGACACGCGCGGCCCGAACAGCCTGACGGACATCTACATCGAGCATCTCCCCGACCCCGGTCTATACGGCGTCACCTTCGCCTACAACTACGCCTCGGGCGGCACGTTCGTGATCCTCTCGTCGCGTCTCGACCAGTCCCCGGACGTGGCGATGGGCAGCCTCGACGCGACCGTCGCGCACGAGCTCTTCCACGTGATCCAGAACGCGTACGTGCCGAACGGACGGATGCCGATGTGGGTCGCCGAGGGAAGTGCGAGCGCAATGGCGGCTCTCGTCTATCCCGACATCCACGACGTCGTCATGGACCAGTACCTGGACGGCTGGCTGAAGGAGACGTGGCGGCCGCTGTACGACCCGAGATTCAGCTGCAACCACTGCTACGGCGGCGCGATCTGGTGGTGGGCGCTCGAGTGAATCGACCCTGCGCTCCTCCCGGACTACCTCGGCCGCCTTTGGGGATACCAGCAGGCCGGCAAGCCGCTCCTCTGGGCGACGCAGCCGCTCGACGAGATCTTCGCGAGGCACGGGTACGCCTCGCTCTACCGCGTCTTCAGCGCCTTCTCGCTCGCGGTGTACCGGGGCGGGCTCGACCCGAAGCCGGCGTACGAGCTGACCGCGACGAGCCAGGTCCAGGCGACGGCGGCGACCCCGGTGCTCGGACTCTCCACCGACTACGTGCCGATCAAGGTTGCCTCCGACGCGGGTGCGATCGCGGTTCAGGTCACGAACGGCTTCGGGCCCGCACCGAGCGTGTCGCTCATCGTCGGCGGTCCGGGCGGGCGGGCGGTGACCGGAAAGGTCTCGGCCGGCGGAAGGAAGATCCTGTTCGCGACCGCCTTCCGGAGCGCGGCCGAGCGCGACGACGTCATGCTGATCGTGACGAGCGGCCGGCAGGACGGCGTCGCCTACAAGGTCGCGTACCTCGCCCGCTGAGCCCGGCGGCGTTCTCGCTCAGGGCATCGGTGTCGTGAACGCCTGGTCCGGGCTCTGGGCCTCGCCGGTGGCGCTCGAGGCGACCAGGCGGTAGTGGTACTCCCGTCCCGGGACGAGGCCGATGACGCGAGCGCTGACCGGCCTGGCGGCGAGGCCCGCGCCGGCGCTCACCGGCTGCGGCGGGGCGACGTTCCCGTACGCGGTCGTCTCACCCCATTCGAACTGGTACGTGGTCTCCTGCCCGTTCGGGTTCACCGTCCCCGTGAGGACGGCTTCGGTCGGAGTGACGACCGTCGGCGCGGCGGTCGTGACGACGGGCTCGGTGGCGACGACGCTGTCCTTGCCCCGCTCGGGCTCGACGAAGAGCTCGGCCGCGACCTTGCGCAGCTTCACGATCGCCTGGTCGCTGAAGAGGCCGGCGAGCGCGGAGACGGCCGCGAAGCCGTACGGGCTGGTCTGGCTCGTCGACGCCGACGGCGAGAAGAACCCCGCCCGGATGATGAAGTAGAGGAGCGTCGCCATCAGCGCCCCGAGCACGGGCTTGAGCAGGTAGAAGGGCACCCAGCTCCACCTCAGCTCGCGGTTGCCGACGTACCACGCGAACGAGCGGATGACGTGGACCATGCCGCCGACGCTTCCGGTGAGCGCGACCATGATGAAGAAGAGGCTCTCCCGCGAGAGCGTCCGCCGGTGGAAGAAGACGTGCACGGTTTTCCGTGGCGAGACTCCGCCGACGGCCTTGCCGGCCTCGGACGGCCAGAACGCCCAGACGGCGTAGAGCGTGAGCAGGGCCGCGGCCGCAAAGACGATCATCAGCACGATGATCGGAACGGGGCCGACGAGGCGGCGCCCCGGCGGCGTCTTCCGGGCCGACGGCGAAGGCTCTTCGTCCGGCAGGCCGGGGGGCCCCTCTTCGTCCATCTCGCTTCTCCTCTCGGACGCGAGGGCCGCCTCGAGTGCGGCCCTCGCGCCACCAAGTCTCGGACGTCGGGAGCTGCTCTAGCGCACGCCTGCCGTGTGCGGAGCCTCGGCGGGATGCGGCGGTCCCGCATCGTGCTTCGGCTTCAGCTTGTGGCCGAGCTTGGCCCACCACGCGGTCGGCACCTTCTCCGGGACGTCCGGCCGCTTGCCCTTGCGGCCGCCCTGGACCCACTTCGCCCACTCGTCGTAGCCGGCCTTCGGCTTCGGGTCGGCAACCTCGCCCGGGACGCGGATGAAGGCCGCGCAGACCTTGCGCGGACGGATCTTGACGTAGACGCCGTCTCCCTCGCCTTGCGCGTGTCCGGTGCCGGCCATCGCGGCCGTGTTCCCCTCCACCGTCTTGATGCTCCCGTCGGGCATCGGCTGCACCACGAAGCCGATGTGGTCGAGGGCGCCGGTGTCCCACTGGAAGCAGACGAGATCGCCGCGGGCCGGCGTGGAGACGCACCAGCCGTGCTTCTTGGCCAGCTCGAAGCTCAGCTCGACGCCCGCGGAGCGCTGGAGCTCGCTGAGGGGCCGTCCGGCCTCGGCGAAGCAGTAGTCGCAGAACGCGTCGCACCATGCCCAGCCCGTCCCGCCGAGGCTGGTCGCCGACTGGTACTCGCGCACGCGCGGACCCGTGTTCGAACCACCCTCTTCGTGGACGTGCCTGGCGGCCTCGGCGAGCGCCATCTCGAGGGCTCGTTCACGTGCCAGCATTGCTCGTCACCTCCATTGCCGGTCGCATTCGCTCCAGAGGACGCGGCCGCCGCATGCCGGCGCGGAGCACCTCGGCCGAGTCTAACTCGTCGCTCGCGGCACTCCAACCCCCGCGTGCGACCCTTGTTCGAGCATGACGAGCGGCACGCGCGGGTCCGGCTGCATCTGCTGCCACGCCGGCCGCACCCAGGCCAGCTCAGGGTCGTCGGCGGCGGCCATCGAGCGCCGCTCGCCGGCGAGCGCGTTCAGGTAGTAGAGGTCGTAGCCGTGCGCCGCCGCCGTCGTGTGGTAGCCCCACGGCACGAGCATCAGGTCGCCGTCTCGCACCGTTACCGTCTCGTCGACCCCGTGCCGTGGGCTGTAGAGACGCTGGACGGCGAACGCCTCCCGCCGCGCCGTGCGGTAGTAGTAGGTCTCCTCGAGCACGACCTCGCCGGGCGGCCGGTCCTCGTCGTGCTTGTGCGGCGGGTAGCTCGACCAGTTGCCCGCCGGCGTGAAGACCTCGACGACGAGCAGGCGCTCGGCGGTGAACTCCGGCTTGAGGATGTGATTGATCTGGCGCGTCGCGTTGCCCGCGCCGCGCACTTCGATCTCGACCTCCTCCGGCCGCACGAGCACCGGCTCGCGCCGCCGCTCGCAGCGCGCGCCGCAGATCGCCAGCTCGAGCGGCCCGATCGCCTCGACCCGGTAGGCGGTGTCGCGCGGCAGATAGAGCGCCCATGGCATCCCGTCGAAGACCGAGGCGCGACTGCCGAGCTCCCACTGCTCGCCCTCGGCCTCGACGCGGCAGCGCCCGCCGAGCGGAACGAGCGCGACCTCGACCTCGCCCGTCTCCGAGTCGAACGAGCCCTGGCGCACGCCGAAGAAGAGGTAGCGCCACCCCGCCGACTCCGGAGTGACCTGCTCCCACTCGCCGGCCCTGAGCAGGAACTCGCTCACACGAGCGCCGCCTCGAGCTCGTCGAGCCGCGGCATCGCCTCCGAGCAGGCGAGCCGGGAGGCGACGATCCCGCCGGCCACCGTTCCGCGCCGGACCGCCTCGACGAGCGGCAACCCGTGCAGGAGCCCGTGGCCGACGGCCGCGGCGAACGCGTCGCCCGCGCCGAGCCCGTTCACGACCTCGACCGGGGAGCCCGGCACGTCGACCTCCTCGCCCGCCTCCACGACGGTCGCGCCCCGCTCGCCGCGCTTGAGCACGAGCGTGCGGACGTCCGTCAGCCGCGCCGCCTCGACCTCCTCCTCGTTCCCGATCACGATGTCGGCGGACGCCGCCGCCTTCGCGGCGAGCGCGGGATACGCGTCGTGGTCGTCCCAGAGCGAGGGCCGCCAGTCGAGGTCGAAGATCGTCGTCCCGCGGTGCGCCTCGAGCGCGGCGAGCGTCGTCTCGCGGCTCGGGGACTGCGCGAGGCCTGTGCCGGTCGCATAGAACAGCGGCGCGGCGGCCACCTCGTCGGCGTCGAAGTCCTCCGGCGAGAGCTGCCAGTCGGGCGCCGTCGGACGCCGGTAGAACGTGATCGGGAAGCGGTCGGGAGGCCAGACCTCGCAGAAGGTCGGCGGCGTCGGCCAGTACGGATCGGTGCGGAGGAAGCGGATGTCGACGCCCTCGCCGTCGAGCCAGTCGCGCACGAACTCGCCGTGCCCCTCGTCACCGACGCGCGAGAGGATCGCGGTGCGCACGCCGAGCCGCGCGAGACCGGTCGCGACGTTCCCGGCGAAGCCGCCGACGAAGCGGGTGTACGTCCGGACCTCGCGGAGCGGCGTCGAGAGCTCGTTCGGGTACAGGTCGATCCCGACCCGGCCCAGCACCGCGGCTTCGATCACACGTGGCTCCGCTCGTCGCGCCGCGCCGCCTCGTACTGCTCCCGGGCGGCGCGAACCGACTCGACGGCCGACACCTCGGCGACCGGGACGTCCCACCAGCTCTCGTAGCTCGGGACGCCCTCGTAGCGGTCCACCTCGATCACGACCACGACCGTCCGCTGCTCGTCCTTCGCGGCCGCGAGCCCGGCCCGCAGCTCCTCGATCGTCCCCGCGCGGATCACACGCGCGCCGAGCGACTCAGCGTTCGCCGCGAGGTCGACCGGCAGCACCTCGCTCCCGTCCTCGCTGTCGACGCCGAGCGAGCCGTTGCGGCGGTAGCGGTACTGCGTCCCGAAACCGTCGGTGCCGAGCGAGCGCGAGAGGCCGCCGATCGAGTTGAACCCGTGATTGTCGACGAGGACGATCGTCAGCTTCAGGCCCTCCTGGATCGAGGTGACGATCTCGCTCGAGAGCATCAGGTACGAGCCGTCGCCGACGAGCACGTACACCTCGCGCTCGGGCGCGGCCATCTTCACGCCGAGGCCGCCGGCGATTTCGTAGCCCATGCACGAATAGCCGTACTCCACGTGGTAGCCCTTCGGGTCGCGCGTGCGCCAGAGCTTGTGCAGGTCGCCGGGCATCGAGCCGGCCGCGCAAACGACGACGTCCTCGGGGCGCGACGCGTCGTTCACCGCGCCGAGCACCTCGCTCTGCGCGGGGAGCGGCCCGTGGCCGAGCGCGTACAGCCGCGAGACCTCCGCGTCCCACTCGCGGTTCAGTCGCGCCGCCTCGTCGCGGTAGGCGTCGTCGACGGCGAAGCCCTCGAGCAGCTCCGCGAGCCGCTCGAGCGTCGCGCGTGCGTCGCCGACGAGCGGGAGCCCCGCGTGCTTGGCGGCGTCGAAGTCCGCGACGTTGACGTTGACGAAGCGCACGCCGGGGTTCCGGAAGACCGTCTTGGACGCGGTCGTGAAATCGGTCCAGCGGGTGCCCACCCCGATCACGAGATCGGCGGCGGCCGCGAGCCGGTTCGCGGCGAACGTGCCCGTCACCCCGATCCCGCCGAGCGACGACGGATGGTCGTACGGCAGCGATCCCTTCCCGGCCTGAGTCTCGCCGACCGGGATTCCCGTCTGCTCGCACAGCCGCCGCAGCGCCTTGGTCGCCTCGGAGTAGATGACGCCGCCGCCGGCGACGACGAGCGGCCGGCGCGCAGCTCGGATCCGGCCTGCTGCCTCAGCGAGCGCCGCCTCGTCGGGCAGCGGCCGGCCGACGTGCCAGACCCGCCGGGAGAAGAACGCCTCCGGGTAGTCGAAGGCCTCCGCCTGCACGTCCTGCGGGAACGCGAGCGTGACCGCGCCGGTCTCCGCCTGGCTGACGAGCACGCGCATCGCCTGCAGCGCGGCCGGGATCACCTGCTCGGGCCGCCAGATCCGGTCGAAGTAGCGGGACACGGGCCGGAAGCAGTCGTTCACCGAGGTCTCGCCCGACCACGGCACTTCGAGCTGCTGCAGCACCGGGTCCGGCCGGCGCGAGGCGAAGACATCGCCCGGGAGCAGGAGCACGGGCAGACGGTTGACCGTCGCGAGCGCCGCGCCGGTGAGCATGTTCGTCGCCCCCGGCCCGATCGAGGTCGTGCAGACGAGCGCGCCGAGCCGGTTCCGCATACGCGCGTAGCCGGCCGCGGCGTGCACCATTGCCTGCTCGTTCCGCGCCTGGTAATAGGTCAGGAGCTCGGGGCTTTCGTAGAGCGCCTCGCCGATCCCGGCGACGTTGCCGTGGCCGAAGATCCCGAAGCAGCCGCCGAAGAAGCGCTGGTCGACGCCGTCGCGCTCGACGTGCTGGCTCGCGAGAAAACGGACGAGCGCCTGCGCCGCGGTGAGCCGGACGATCTCCATTCAGATCTCGGCCTTGATCGCCTGCAGCTCGTGCTCGAGCTCCGCGAGCTCCCGGCCGCCGGCCATCAGCCGCACGAGCTCCTGGCGGTCGATCTCGGCCTTCTCGAACGTCCCGAGGCTCTGGCCGCGGTTCAGGATCACGAAGCGGTCGCCGACCGGGTAGGCGTGATGTGGGTTATGCGTGATGAAGATCACCGCCACCCCGCGCTCGCGGGCCTGCAGGACGTACTTGAGGACGACACCCGCTTGCTTGACGCCGAGCGCCGAGGTCGGCTCGTCGAGGATCAGGACGCGGGCTCCGAAGTAGACCGCTCGCGCGATCGCGACCGACTGGCGCTCGCCGCCGGAGAGGGTGCCGACGGGCTGGTCGGGATCGCGGATGTCGATGCCCATCTCCTGCAGCTCCTTCCGCACCGTGCTCTTGGCGAGCTTGGCGTCGAACAGGCGTATCGGCGGGAGCCCCTTCGTCGGCTCCGCGCCGAGGAAGAAGTTCCGCCAGATGGACATCAGCGGGACCATCGCCAGGTCCTGGTACACCGTCGCGATCCCGTGCGCGCGGGCGTCGCGCGGCGAGGTGAAGTGCACCTCCTCGCCGTCGACGAGCAGCCGTCCCTCGTCGGCCTGATGGACACCGGAAAGGATCTTGATGAAGCTCGACTTGCCGGCGCCGTTGTCGCCGAGGATGCACGTGACCTCGCCCCCGTTCACGTACGCCGAGATGTCGTTCAGCGCGACGACGTTGCCGTAGTACTTCGAGATCCGCTCGGCCTCGAGGAGGTGTGCCTTGCCGTTCTCGCTCATCGTCACCTCGCTTTCTGCGCGCGGCTGCGCACCACCAGGTTGAGCATGACGGCCGCGAACAGGATCCCGCCCTGGAACGTGTAGGTCCAGTTGCTGTCCCACTGCGCGTCGACGATCCCGAGCTGGACCATGCCGAGCATCGCAGCGCCGAAGAAGGCGCCGATCACCGACCCGTAACCGCCGGTGAGCAGGCAGCCGCCGACGACGGCGCAGATGATGAAGATGAACTCGAGCCCGATGCCCTCCTTCGACTGCATCGAACGCAGCTCGAGGGCCTCGATGATCCCCATCAGCGCCGCGACCCCGGACGTCATCATGAACAGCGTGATCTTCGTCCGGGCGACCGGGACGCCGACGTTCCGTGCGGCGGTCGGGTCGCCGCCGGCGCTGAAGATCCAGTTGCCGAAGCGGGTCTTCGCGAGCAGCCAGGCGCCGACGAGCGTGAGCCCGATCCACCAGAGCACCTTCACCTTGAAGGCGTAGGTCGTGAGGTCGGAGGCGAAGAATCGGTGCGCCGAGTCGAATCCGTGCGCGCTGTCGATGTTCTGGATCGCTGTCTGGCCCGTGAGCTTGAGCGTGCCGGCGGCGTTGACGCCCTGGAGGACGAAGAAGGTGGCGAGCGTCACGATGAAGCTCGGCAGCTTCGTCTTGACGACGGTGATGCCGTTGACAAGGCCGATCGCGAGGCCGAACAGGAGCACGAGCGCCATCGCCGGCCAGATGTTCATGTGCGCGTGCGTCGCGAGGTAGCCGAGCAGGAGTCCGGAGCTGCCGATCATGACGCCGGCGGAGAGGTCGAACTCGCCGCCGATCATCAGCAGCGCGACCGGAACCGCGGTGATCCCGTACTGCGCAGCCTGGTCGGTCCAGTTGGCGGCGATGCCCGGATCCCCGAGCCAGTTGACGCCGCGCGCGAAGTAGCCGAACGCGAAGAAGATCGCGATCGCACCCAGCAGCGCCCCGATGTCGGGACGACTGAGCAGCCGGCTGAGCGGACCAACGCGGACGAGTCGCTCGTCGGGCCCAGCGGTGGGAGCTGCTGTCTCAGCCATCGTCGCTCCTCCCATCCGGCGGGCGGGCGACCGTGCTCCGGCCGCCCGCCCGTCCCTGTTCGCTAGCGGGTGCCCTTCGCGGCGAGTGCGGCCACCCGGGACGCGTTCGCCTTGTTGATGATGCCTGGGCCGGTCAGGACCGGCGCTCCGTTGCCGACGGTGTTGAGGTTCGTCACGTAGAGGACGGCGAAGACGACGGGCAGGTAGCCCTGCAGGTACTGCTGCTGGTCGATCGCGAACAGCATCTTGCCGGCCTGGATCTCCTTGATCGCGCCGCCGACGTCGAACGTTCCGACCTTCGCGCCGGACGGGACGACGTCGAGGCACGGGATCGTGACGTCCGGGTCGAGACCGAGGAATCCGTCGAGGCTCTTGTCGGCGTTGAACGCCGCCTTGACCTTCGCCTTCGTTCCGGGGATGTCGTCCTTCGCACCCGGGATCGTCAGCGTCTTGACTGCCGAGCCGCCCAGGATCTTCTTCACGCCGGTAGCCCGGTCGACCAGCGCCTGGTTGCTGGCTTCGTGGATGACGACGAGCACCTTCTTCGTCCCGGCCTTCTTGAACTGCTTTCCTGCGCCCTGGCCGGCGATGTCCTCGGTCTGGCCGATGTGCACCTCGTAGGTCGGCAGCGAGTCGAAGGCGCCGAGACCCGAGTTCACGGTGATGATCTCGATCCCCTTCTTGGAGGCCTTCGTGAGCGGATCCTTGAGCGCGCTCGCGTCAGGCACCGACGTCGCGATCACCTTGGCGCCGGAGGAGATCGCGGCGTTGACCCCGGCGACCTGCTTCGCGACGTCGTTGTGCGCATAGACCTGCGTAACGCTGACTCCGCGGCTCTTGAGATCCTTCGCCGCCTGGTCGACGCCCTTCTTGAAGACCGACCAGAACGAACCGGTGTCGCCGTGCGTGACGACGGCGACCTTGATCTTCGTCGCGCTGCTGCCGGCGAACGCCGCGGCGGGCGAGCCGAGCATCGTGAGGCCGGCGGCCGCCGCGCCTCCCTTGACCAGGAGGCCGCGGCGGGAGACCTGCATCAGCTCGTCGGCGTCCTCCAGCACTTCGTTCCCGTGCTCGATGTCCATCGTGTGCGCGTCTCCTTTGTCGGGATCCTCTGACTCGTACGATTCTCACCCTGTTGCGGCCGTTGCGCTAGCCACCTCCTCGATCGAGTACGCCGCTCCGGTCGCGGTCTGGTTGTGCCGCAGCCGGACCGGGCGGCCTTCGCGGAATGAGCGCTCGCACGCCCGGGCGAGGACGAAGGCGGCGAGCGCGTCCTCGCCGGTGACCGCGGGCGGACGGTCGTCCAGGATCGCGGCGGCGAAGTCTTCGAGCTCGAGCAGGTACGCCTTCGGGAAGCGCTCGGTGAAGTCGGCGACCCAGTCGACGGTCGCGGCGCCCGGCGTCAGCCATTCGTTGTCGACACGGCGGTGGCTCGCGATCCGCACGGTCGCCTTCGACCCGATCACCTCTGTCGAGCACTCGTAGCCGTACCCGGCCGAGCGGCTGTTGTCGATGACCCCGAGTGCGCCGCCGGCGAACCGCAGCGCGACGACGGCGGTGTCGATGTCCCCCAGCTCGGCGAAGGCGGGATCGGAGAGGGCCGCGCCGATCGCCGTCACCTCCTCGATCTCGCCGACCATCCAGCGGGCTGTGTCGAGATCGTGGATGGTGACGTCGACGAAGAAGCCGCCCGAGCCGGCGATGTACTCGAGGCTCGGCGAGCTCTTGTCGCGCAGTGACGTGCGGAAGAGGTAGACCTCGCCGAGTTCGCCCGCCGTGATCCGCGCGGTCGCGGCGGCCCAGTCGGGGTCGAAGCGGCGGTGGAAGCCGGTCTGGAGCTTGACGCCCCCCGAGGCGGCGGCCGCGACGGCGTCCGCGCTGGCCTCGAGATCGAGCGCGATCGGCTTTTCGCAGAAGACGTGCTTGCCGGCGGCCGCGGCGCGCTCGATCATCGGCGCGTGCTGTGGCGTCGGCGCGGCGATCACGATCCCCTCGATCTCCGGATCTCCGGCGAGGTCGTCGAACGAGGTCGACCACTCGACGGCGAGGCGCTCCCCGGTATACCGCGCGACCTCCTCGACGGCGTCGACGACCCGGACGAGCTCGACGGTGGGCAGCCGCCCCGCGAGGTTCGCCGCATGCAGCTGACCGATCCGGCCGAGGCCGGCGAGTCCGAGGCGGACACGGCGCATCGTGGGTGGCAACGATTGCATAGCTCAACCATACTGTCAAGCGCTGGTTTTTCGCCCTTGAATTGAATATCGTTTGCAGCGATGAGCGGGCATCCCACGCTCGCCGATGTCGCCGCGGAGGCCGGCGTCTCCCTCTCGACGGCCTCCCGGGCCCTGCGCGGGGGCGCCTCGATCAGCGAGGGCACGAGCCGCCGCGTCCGGGCCGCCGCTACCCGGCTCGGCTACGAGCCGAACCGGCTCGCCCGTTCTCTGCGGACGCGCGCCTCCCTCTTCGTCGGCGTCGTCGTCCCCGACATCGCGATCGGCTTCTACGGGCGGGTCGTGAAGGGGGCGCAGGACGTGCTCGACCGGGCCGGCTACCAGGTGCTCGTGATGAACACGGAGCGCGAGGCGCCGCGCGAGGCGGCGGCGCTGCGGACGCTTCTCGCGCACCGAGTGGACGGGATCCTGCTTGCGACCTCGGGCGGGTTCGACGACTCGGCGCGCGTGCCGGTCGTCTTCTTCGACAACCTCGTCGAGGGCGCGGGCGCAGCCCAGGTCGCGCGCGCGAACCGCGAGGGGATGGCGATCGTCGTCGACCACCTCGTCGGGCACGGCCACGCCCGCGTCGGCTACGTCGGCGCGCCGCCGCTCCTGACCTCCGGGATCGAGCGCCTCGACGGCTTCCGGGCGGCGATGGCCCGGCACGGCCTCGCCGCGCTTGACGAGCTCGTCGGCCTCGGCGACGAGGTCTGGTCGGCGGAGAGCGGCCGGCGGGCGATGCGCGGGCTGCTCGCGCTGCCGGAGCCGCCGACCGCGGTCGCCGCCGCGAGCGACACGCTCGCGCTCGGAGCGATCCAGGCCGCCCGCGACGCGGGCAGGCGCGTGCCCGACGACCTCGCGGTCATCTCCTACGACGACCCCGTCTTCGGCGACCTGCTCGACCCGCCCGTGACCGCACTCGCGCGCAACGAGCACGAGCTGGGCCGGCTCACGGCCTCGCTGCTGCTGAACGCGATCGAGAGCGGGGGCGGCGGCCCGCCGACCGAGGTTCGGGTCGCAGAAACGCTGATCGTGCGCCGCTCCTGCGGCTGCCATTTCGGCTGAACGTGCCCGCTCAGGCGTCGATGCGACCGGTGCCGCCGAGATAGAGATCGATCACCTTGGGATCGCGCAGCAGCTCCGCACCCGGACCCTCGAAGCGATTGCGACCGAGGTCGAGCACGTAGCCGCGGTCGGACATCGCGAGCGCCCGGCGGGCGTTCTGCTCGACCATCAGGACCGGCACCCCGGACGCGTTGATCTCGGCGATCTTCTCGAAGATCGTCGCGACGAACACCGGCGACAGGCCGGCCGAGGGCTCGTCGAGCAGGAGGAGATCCGGCTCCGCGACGAGCGCGCGCGCCATCGCCAGCATCTGCCGCTCGCCGCCCGAGAGCGTCCCGGCCGGCTGCCGCCGCCGCTCGCGCAGGCGCGGGAACAGGTCGAAGACGGCCGGCAGCCGCTCGCGCGCGTCGCCGCGGACGACCGTCGCCCCGAGCTCGAGGTTCTCCTCGACGCTCATGCTCGGGAAGACGTTGTCGCGCTGCGCCACGTAGCCGATTCCGCGCGCGACGACGCGGTGCGGCGCCGTCCCGGTGATCTCGTCCCCGCGGTGGACGACAGCTCCCGCGCGCGGGCGCAGGAGGCCGATGACGGCGCGGACAAGGGTCGACTTCCCGGCCCCGTTCGGGCCGACGATCGTCACGACCTCGCCCGGCAGGACGCGGACGTCGACGCCGTGGAGGATGTCGACCTCGGGGACGTAGCCCGCGACGAGGCCGCGCGTCTCGAGGACGGGCGCGGCGATCATTCGACCGCCAGCTTGCCGAGGTACGCCTCGACCACGACCTCGTCGCGCCGGATCTCCTCGGGAGACCCGTCCGCGATCACGCGACCCTGCGCCATCACGATCACGCGGTCGGAGTGGTTCATCACGACCTCCATGTCGTGCTCGACGAACAGGAAGGTCGTGCCGTCGCGCTCGCGCAGCTCCTCGATGTGCTCGAGCAGCCGCCGGCCGAGGGTGGGGTTGACGCCGGCGAGCGGCTCGTCCAGCAGGACGATGCGCGGCTCGAGCATGAGCGCGCGGGCGAGCTCGAGCAGCTTGCGCTGCCCGCCGGAGAGCGTGCCGCCGTAGTCAGAGGCCTGGTCGCGCAGGCCGAACGTCTCGAGCAGCGCGAGCGCCCGTTCGCGCGCCTCCCGCTCGCGCCGGCGCGCCGCGGCCGGACGCAGGAACGAGCCGCCGAGCCGCTCGCCCGGGTGGCTCTGGGCGGCGAGCAGCATGTTCTCGAGCACGGACATCACCGAGAGGGTCTTCGTCAGCTGGAACGTCCGCACCATCCCGCGGCGTGCGATCGCCCACGGCGGGAGCCGGAAGATCGACCGGCCGTCTAGCCGCACCGCGCCCCGGTCGGCGCGGTCGAAGCCGGTGACCACGTTGAAGAGCGACGACTTCCCTGCGCCGTTCGGCCCGATCAGGGCCGTGATCGAGCCGCGCTCGACGCCGAAGCTCGCTCCGTCCACCGCACGGATCCCGCCGAACCGCTTCTCGACGCCCTCGACCTCGAGGATCGCGTCACTCACCGAGCAGCATCTCCTGCTTCTTGCCGAAGAGTCCCTGCGGCCGGAAGGCCATCAGGCCGATCAGGACGGCGCCGACGATGATGAAGCGGATGGCGGCGACCTTGTCCGAGGCGAGCGGCAGGTCGACGTAGCGAGTTCCCTCGACGAGCGTCATCAGCAGCACCGAGCCGACGAGCACTCCGAAGTAGCTGCCGAGCCCGCCGAGGATCACGATCACGTAGCCGAAGATCGTGAAGACGGGATCGAACTGGTCGGGGACGAGCAACGTCAGGTTGAGCGCGAGCACGAAGCCTGCGATCGCCGCCAGCGCCGCCGAGAGCGCGAGCGACTGCAGCTTGTACGCGAGCGTGTTCTTGCCGAGCGCCTGCGCCGCGTCCTCGTCCTCGCGGATCGCGCGCAGGACGCGTCCCCAGGGCGTGCGCACGAGTGCCGCGACCGCGAGCCAGAGCACGATCAGGAGCGCCCAGCTGACGAGCATCAGCGGGAAGAGGAAGCTCGGCACATGAATCCCGTGCGAGCTCAGCCAGTTGCCGAGCCGAACCGAGAGCGAGAACCAGCCGCTGTTGTAGCCGAGCAGGCCCTGGCTCCCGTTCGTCAGGCTGCGCGCGTTGTCCGCGAGGTAGCGCACGATCTCGGCGAACGCGAGCGTCGTGATCGCGAAGTAGTCCGCGCGCAGGCGCAGCGACGGGAGTCCGACGAGCACCGCCGCGGCCATTGCGAGGCCGATCGCGGCGAGCATCGCCCACCACCACGACCATCCCTCCTTGACGACGAGGATGCCCATCGCGTAGGCGCCGATCGCCATGAAGCCGGCCTGGCCGAAGTTCGTGATCCCGGTTGTGCCGACGTTCAGCTGCAGGCCGAGCCCGAAGATCCCGTACGTCGCGGCGAGCACGCCCACGCCGACCCAGAAGTCCCAGCCCGCGAAGGCGTGGAAACTGAGCCCGAGCGTCACCGGTCGGCGCTCCGCGCGCGGCCGAGGATGCCCTGAGGCCGCAGGATCAGGACGAGGATCATCGCGCAGAACCCGACCGCGACCTTCAGGTTCGCGGCGACGACGAGCGTCGACCACTCCTGGACGAGGCCGATCAGCACGCCGCCCGCGAGCGCGCCGTACGCATCGCCGATCCCGCCGACGATCACCGCGGCGAAGAGGCTCAACACGATGCCGAAGCCCAGGTTCGGCGTGACGACGCCGACCGACGCGCCGTAGAGAACGCCTGAGAGCCCTGCGAGGCTGCCGGCGACGATCCATGTGTAGAGGACGATCCGGTTCGTGTCGATCCCGGTCGTCTCGGCCAGCTCGGGGTTGTCGGAGAGCGCGCGGATCTGCTTGCCGAGTCGCGTGCGGCGCAGGAGCAGCGCGAGCGCGACGAGCGCGACGAAGCCGATGAGGACGACCCAGAGCTCGGTCCGGCCGATGTGCAGCCCGCCAAACGCGATCGACGCCGTGACGTTGGCGCCGAGCTGCCGAACGTCGGTGCCCGCGATCAGCTGGATGACGTTCCGGATGACGAACGCGAGCCCGAGCGCCATCAGCAGGAGCTGCAGAACACCCGCGCCCTTGCGGCGCATCGGCCGCCACATCGCGAGCTCGAGCCCGAGCGCGAGCACCGCGGTCGCGACGACCGCGAAGGGAATCGCGAGCGCGAGCGGGAGCCCGAGCTCGGAGCGCGCCGCGATCGCCATGTACGCGCCGAAGGTGAGGAACTCGCCGTGCGCGAAGTTGACGAGCTTCAGCACGCCGTAGACGAGCGTCAGGCCGGCGGCGCCGAGCGCGAAGTACGAGCCCGACACGAGCCCGTTGATCGTCGCCTGCGCGAGTGCGTGCGAGCCCTTGGCGGCGGCGAGCACGATCGCGGCGAGCACGAGCGCACCGACGACGAGCGCGAGTGGTCCGGGGACCCGGCCGCCGAGCGGCGCGCGCGGACCGGCCGCGACGTCCGGGCTCGTGGCGCTCACCGTGCGCAGTATCCGCGGTCAGCGGTCGAGGAGGAAGAGCGGACGCCCGATTCGCGCCTCCATCCGGAACGACCGGTCGAGCCGGATCCCGTCGACCTCGTCGCGCACCCGCTGGATCATCGCGGCGGGAACGTCGACGCTGTCCACCTCGTACTGAACGTAGATCGAGTAGTCGAGCGACGAGGGCTGACCGGTGACGAAGTAGTCGTCGTCGAACGAGTAGAGCAAGCGGGCGCCGGCCTGCTCCCACTCCTCGAAGAACGTGCGCAGCCGGGCGAGTATCCGCTCCCGCTCGGCCTGGTCGTCCGCCTGGTACCAGCCGTGGCTCGCAGCGGCGAAGAGCATGACGCGGTAGGGCGGCTCGAACGAGGGGGGCACGTAGTGCACGGGGTCCTCCCGTCTGGAATCGGGGATACGGGCGGAGTAGGGTCGTCTATCAAACCAGGGGCTGGGATTCGGAAAAAGGAGGAGTGGCATGCAGGCGCGACACCTGCGTCGGCTCGGCATCCTCGGTCTCGCGGTCGCGCTGGCGGCGACGGTCAGCGGTAGCGCGTCCGCGCGTCCGGACGGGGGCGCGGCGACCGCGAAGGGCTTCACGCTCACGGTCGGAACGACGCTCTCGATGACGGGCGACGGAGCCGTCTTCGGGCCTGCGTTCCAGAAGAGCGCGCAGCTCGCCGTCGACGTCGCGAACCGCGCCCTGACGCGGGACGGGATCACCGACATCACGATCAAGCTCGACTCCGCGGACGACGGCTCGCGGCCCGACTCCGCCGTGAACGCGGCCCGCAAGCTGATCGGCGACGGCGCGACCTGCATCGCCGGCTCGATCCAGTCCGCCAGCACGATTGCGATCGCGAACGGGGCGACCGTTCCGGCGGGAGTGGCTCAGATCGCCCCGGCCTCGACTAGTGCGCTCGTCACCGACCTGAAGGACAACGGGCTCGTGTTCCGCGTCGCCCCTTCGGACGTCCTGCAGGGGCCGGTGCTCGCCTTCGCGATGCAGCAGGAGATCGGCAAGGGCAAGACGGTCTCGTTCGCCGCCCGCAACGACGCCTTCGGCTCGGGGCTGATCAGGTCGACCGAGGCGGCGTGGAAGAAGCTCGGCGGCAAGGAGACACGCGCGCCGGTGCTCTACGACCCCGGCGCGGCGAGCTACGACTCGGAGGCGCAGCAGATCGTCGCGGGCAATCCCGACGCGTGGGTCATTCTCGATTTCCCGGCAACGTATGCGAAGGTCGGGGCTGCCCTGCTGCGCACGGGCAAGTTCGACGCGACGCGCCTCTTCATCGGCGGCGGGCAGCCGGCGACGATTCCATCGTTCGTGCCCAAGGACTCGATGGAGGGTGCCCGGGGCACGCGGCCGGCGGTGCCGCTCGGCGCGGCGCTGACGAACGCGTTCGACGCGATGTACGCGGCAGCGCCCGGAAACGCTCAGCGCCAGTCGCTCGACGTGAACGAGTTCGACGCGACCATGACTTGCATCCTCGCCGCCGTCGCGGCCGACTCGAGCAACGGCAAGTCGATCGCGTCGAAGCTGCGCGCGATCAGCGGCCCGCCCGGGCAGAAGTACACGTTCCTCCAGCTCCCGGCTGCGATCAAGGCGCTCCGAGCCGGCAAGGACATCAACTACGAGGGCGTCGCCGGCTCGATCGACTGGGACGAGAACGGCGACCCGGCATCCGCGACGTACGACTTCTACAAGTACATCGGCGGCACGCTGACCACGCAGCGGCAGTACCGGAACCTGCACGGGCGCATCCTGGCGCTCGATCTGACGCCGCCGACGAAGCCCGTGGTCGTCGGCAAGCGCGTCTCGACGAAGACGCACGTCGTCTTCAAGCTCCGCTCGCAAGATCCCGGAAACGTCTCGCCGCCGGTGACGATCCTCTGCGCGTTCGACAAGCAGAAGCTGCACGCGTGCGGAAGAAGTGTCGGGGCGACCCTGAAGCGTGGAAGCCACGTGCTCCGCGTGGTCGCGATCGACGCGCAGGACAACCGCTCGAAGACGACCGTCGTCACGATCAAGATCGTCAAGAAGAAGAAGTAGGGCCTTACAGGGCGGTCTTCGCGGCCGCCCCTGCCCCTCTTTCGCGGCGTCTGTCCGGCGCGCCGCTAGATGTTCCGCCGGCGCAGGACGAGACCGAGCGGGAGGACTGCGGCGAGGGCGACCCAGCCTGCGATCGGGGTTCTCGCTCGCTCCAGGCGGCGCTTGCGCACCTTGCCGCTGCCGAGGTCGCTGCGTGCAGCGCGGACGATCGCCGGATACTCGCCGCTCATGAAGGCGCGGCCGCGGGTCGCGTCGGCGAGCGTCTTGACCGTCCGCGCGCTCGTCGGATCGGGGCGGTAGAAGACGTCGGGCCTGCCGTCCGGCCGGTAGATCTTCTCGCGGGCTCCCCAGAAGCGGATGAAGATTGTGTGGACACTCGGCGGCTTGCGGAAGACCGCGCTGAGGTTCGACTCGACGAACGGATTGCTCTCGTAGTCGCTCAGGACGATGAGCAGCCGACGCGTCGTTCCGGGGGTGAAGTAGTTCTTCTGCGCCACCGACGCGAGCGCACCGAGCGTCGTGGCGCGGCCGGCCGGATTGCCGATGCGCGCGGCGGGCGGCGGCTGCTCGATCCCGACCGAGGACTTGACGGTCGCGTCGAAGACGCCCTGGTTCGCGGTCGGGAAGAGATACGGCAGCGTCCGGTCGGTCATCCCCGCGAGCCCGGCCGGGACGTCGCCGAGCGCCGCGCGGAGCTGGAGCGCAAGCGACTTCGCGCGCGCCAGGCGAGACGGGCCCGAGCGGCCGAGTGACGCCTCCATCGAGCGCGAGACGTCGAAGACGAACAGCACCTCCGCGTCGCTGCGCGCCGCCTTGTCGTGCGAGGCCGACAGCACCGGCTGCGCGGCCGCCAGTCCGAGCAGGAGCGCGACCGCCGCGAACGCCGCACCGAGCTCGAGCCGCTGCCGCCGGGTGGGCTCCGGCAGCTGCAACGTGCGGCGCACCCGGTGCGCGCGCCGTTCGAGCAGCAGGAAGCCGAAGAGCGGCACGGCGGCGGCGAGCGCCACGAGCAGGCCGAGCGGACTTTTCTCGGTCGCTAGCACCAAGCCAGAGGCCGCACTCGGCCGCCGCGCAGGCTGGCAGCCTGCGCAAGGTCGAGGGTGGACTCTGGCGCCGCGTGATAGCGGGCGAGAAGCGGGCTTTCATTGCTGGAAGGGGCACTAGTAGCCGCTGCCTGTGTCGGAGCCCCGCGCGGTCGTGCCGCCCGTCCCGCTCTGCGCTCCGGCGCCCTGCCGGTCCTTCTGCAGCAGCCGGAGCGTCAGCTCGAGGTTGAACTTCGCGTCCTCGTTCGTCGGATCGGAGGCCATCGCGCCGCGGAAGGCCTCGGCCGCCCGCGGCAGCACCTGCTGGCGGCGCTCCGGATCGCCGCCGCCGACCGAGATCAGCTCCAGGACGCCGAGCAGGTTCAGCTCCTGCGACCGCCTGGGCGGCACGGTTTCCGAGTCGAGCGCCTCCGTGAGCAGCGCCTGCGCCGCGCTGCGGAACGAGATCAGGTCGGGGCCGGCGACGAAGAAGAGCTTCCGCGGCTGTCCGAGCTTGAAGACCTGCAGCGCCTCGCGGATGCGCCGGTCGTCGTCCACACCGAGCAGGCCGCGCGCGACTCCGGCGGGCAGGATGTGCGGCGCGTTCCACAGTCGCGCGGTCGCCGGCTTCGTGCGGTAGGCGGCGTCGTCGGCGGCCATCCGGCTCTGCCAGCGGTGGACGTCGACGGCGAGCAGGAGCAGGAACACTCCGGCCGCGGCGAAGAGCAGCGCCGCCGCGAGTGCGATCGCGCGCTTCACGCCGTCCTCCACGTCAGCCGCCCGTTGACGAGCTCGTTCGCGCCGAGCGCGAGCAGGAGCAGGAGCGACGCGCCGACGAGCGCCCACGGCAGAGGCTTCGTCAGCGATGCCTCGAAGCGCCGGCCGAGGCCGCCGACGCCGACCGACTGCGCCTCCTGGACGAAGGCGCCGCTGCCGGCGAGCCGCTCGAATAGCGTCCGGTCGGCCGGCTTCGGGTTGAGCGCCAGGATCTTCAGCTCGACGTGCTTACGCCGCATCGCGATCAGCAGCGGCACCAGGCCGCGCAGGTCGTCCGGCTCCGTGGCGAGGTCGCTGACGAGCATCAGCGCTCCGTTGTGGATCTTCTCGCGCTTCAGTGCCTCGCCGTGTCGGAGAAGACGACGAGGCCGAGCCGCTCCGCGCACGAATCGAGCCGCCGCAGCGCCTTGCGCACCTCGCGCGACGGGCCGATGCCGATGCTACGCGAGAGGTCGAGGACGACGACGCCGCTGCGACCCTGCGGCACGATGCTCTGCGCAGGCGCCTGGAGACCCCACGCCGCCTCCACGACGAATGCGAGCAGGCCGAGCAGAGCCAGGGCGAGTGCGACGCGCAGCGCGGCCGTCCGCCTGCGCGCGCCGGCGAACGCGCGGACGTCGGCGAGCGGGATCGGCGGATCAGCTCGCAGCCGCGTGGCCGTTCACCCCCTCCGCGATCCGCCGCTGCACCGCCGCCGCGAGTGAGCCCGTCGCATCCGCCGGCGGCGGCCGCTCTGCCCACGCAAGCGCTGTTGCCGAGTTCGCGAGCTTCCGCTCGCCGCTGCGGCGCAGCTCGCCCGCGAGATTCTCGAGTGCCTTCCGCTGCTCCGGCACACCGCCGCGCTCGCGCGCCCGCTCGAGCAGCACGAGTGCACGCTCGAGCGCCGTCAGCTCACGCACCGGCACCGGCGTCGGCGCGGGCTCCGGCTCGGCGACGATCGCCTCGCGCCGCGCCGGGCCGAAGCGAAGGACGAGGAGTCCGGACGCCGAGAGCAAGAGCGCCGCTCCCGCCGCCAGCAGCGCGAGCAGCAGGGTCGGCGAGATCCGCCACGTGACCGGCGGCGGCGTCAGCGTCGCGCGGAACGGCGGCTGGTCGATCGGAGTCAGCAGGGCCATGTCGAGCGGGCTCATCCGCGACGCGACCTCGACCAGCGGCCAGCGGACGACGAGCGCGCCAACGTCCCCGTTCACGCGCGTGTAGACGAGCCGCATCGGCCCGACCGGATACAGCTGGCGGCCGTGCACCTCCGGGTGCTCGGGCAGGCACTTGATCACGAGGCACTCGAGCCGCAGCCGGTAGCGGATCATGGTCAGCGGTCCGAGCTCGCGACGCGACTCGGCAGGCGGCCCCGCCGGGATGTACGGGCCGAGCACGCCCAGGAGCTTGACCGAGCCGGGCCGGATCTCTCGGCGGTCGAGCGCCACGTCCACCTGCGCCACGAGCGTGTCGCCGAAGAGCGCGCTGCGCGGGGCGAGCGAGGCCCGAAGGCTGATTCCCTCCGGCCGCGGCGAGAGGACGTGGCTCGTGCGGCCGCCGAGGACGGCGACGAGGACGGCGGCCACGATCGCGGCCGTGGCGACGGCACCTCCTCCGACAATCCAGGCGCGCCGGCTCACCAGGGCCGCCCCTTCAACGCCTGGCGCCATTCGGACCATTCGAGGAACGCGCTCAGAACGTCAGCGGCGTCGGACGACGAGAGGATCACCGGCTGCAGGTCGAGCGCCTGAAAGCGCTCTAGCAGCGACGCGAGTCGCCGCTCGTTCGCCTCCCGCCGCTCGGCGGCCTCGCGCCGCGTCAACCGGACGTACGAGAGCTTTCCGGTAACAGGGTCGGCGAGCGGGACGACGATCCCCGCGACGTCCGGGAAGCTCTGCTCCCAGACCGGGTCCTGGATCAGCACGGGCACGATGTCCCAGCGGTGCTCGAGCGCGTCCATCCAGGCTCGCTCGACCGGTGACGCGAGGAAGTCCGAGAAGACGAACACGAAGCTGCCGGCCGGCAGCGCGCGGCGGTGGATGGCCAGGTACGAGAACGCCCGCTCGAGCGAGTCCTCCGGGGCCGCGAACGGACGCGCGTCGCGCAGCTGCGGCAGGTCGCGCTGGCTCCGCGGCGGGCTCCAGAGCGGGTCGTGCTCGGCGAAGTCGAGGTAGCCGAGGTAGCCGCGAGTCGCGATCGCGCTGTCGAGCACGAGGTGCGCGGCGATGTTCATCGCGTCCGGCTTCGACAGCCAGGGCAGCTCGCGCGGATAGAGCGCCATGGTCGGCCGGTGGTCGCAGACGACGACGACCCGCGGCGCCTCCTCCGCGTAGTGCTCGCGGACGACGAACTCGTCGGTGCCGTGTGCCGAGGAGAGGCGGGCCGACGCCGGCCAGTCGATCGCGTGGACGTCGTCGCCGGGCGTGTACGGCCGCGAGCCCGCGACGTCCGAGCCGCCGCCGCGCCGTGCGCTGTGCATTCCGCCGAACGACAGGCCGATCAGACGGCGACGCGGGACGAGCGTGAAGATCGGCCCCGTCGTCGGCACGCTACCGAGCCTGGTCGGCGGGGGGAGCCTCTCGGTTCCCCCAGATACCCTCGCCCGGTCCGCCCGTGCGGACAGGCGGCTCCGCCGCTGGACGGAACGGGATGCCGTCGCCCTCCGGTCGCGGTCGCGGCGCGGCCCCGAGGCAGTGGCGCTGGAAGGCGGCGACGGCCTCGGTCCAGCCGGTCTGCCGCGCCTCGGCGAGGAAGCTCGGGCGGAACGTCATCCGGTGGATGAGCACTGGCGCGAACAGGCGCTCGACGTCCTCGGGAATCACGTAGTCGCGGCCGTCCAGGAGCGCCCATGCCCGGGACGCGCGCTCGAGCGCGAGGCTGCCGCGCACGGAAGCGCCGATCGCCACCGACTCGTGCTCGCGCGTCGCCCGGACCAGGTCGACGATCCAGCGTTGCAGCAGCGGGTCGACGTAGACCCGCTGCACGGCGCGGCGCAGTTCGCGCACCTCGTCGAGGCGCACGACCGGCTCGAGCGTGCCGAGCGGGTGGCCGAAGCGCTGCTCGACGAGGATCTGCACCTCGTCCTCGGCACCCGGGTAGCCGAGCGCCATCTTGAGCAGGAAGCGGTCGAGCTGCGCCTCCGGAAGCGGGAACGTGCCCTCGTACTCGATCGGGTTCTCGGTCGCGAGCAGCAGGAACGGGTCGCCGAGCTCGCGCGTGACGCCGTCGACCGTCACCTGCTGCTCGGCCATCGCCTCGAGCAGCGCCGACTGCGTCTTCGGCATCGCGCGGTTGATCTCGTCGACGAGGACGACGTTGGCGAAGATCGGCCCGGCGCGGAACTCGAAGTCGCGCTCCTTCTGGTTGAAGACCGAGAGGCCGGTCACGTCCGTCGGCTGCAGGTCGGGCGTGCACTGGACGCGGGTCGTCGTCGCGCCCGCGATCGAGCCGGCGATCGCACGCGCGAGCACGGTCTTGGCCGTCCCCGGAACGTCCTCGAACAGCACGTGGCCGCCGCACATGAGCGCGGCGAGCACGAGCTTCACCTCCTCGGTCTTGCCGTGGACGACCGTCTCGATGTTCCCGAGGAAGCGGTCGGCGATCTCCGCGGCTCGCGCGAGGAACTCGCCCTCCTCGCTGCGCGCGATCTGCGTGGGCTCCATCGGCCTCCAGTTTAGGGATGGTGCCGCCCTGCTAATCCCCCCGATTACGGGATGAGACGCCCGGCGGCTCCCGTGGTTAGGCTCGGCGGCGTGAGAAACGAGGTCGAACGGGCGATCCGGACGCGGCGGACGCACAAGGCGTTCGGGCCGGAGCCGGTGCCACGCCCGGTGCTCGAGGAGCTGCTCGACCTGGCCCGGTGGGCGCCGAACCATCGCCTGACCCAGCCGTGGCGCTTCCGCGTGCTCGGCCGCGCGGCGCTAGCGCGCCTGCAGGAGGTGGCCGGCCCCACCGAGGCGCCCAAGCTCCAGCGAGCGCCGACGCTCGTCGTCGCCTCGGCGAGGCTCTCGGGCGACGTGCTCCAGGACGAGGAGGATCTGCACGCGACCGCGTGCGCGGTCTACGTCGTGCTGCTGGCCGCACATGCCCGCGGCCTCGCCGGCTACTGGCGAACGCCGGCGGTGCTGCGGACGCGCGCGGGCCGCGACGCCGTCGGCGTGCCCGACGGCGAGCGCTTCGTCGGGCTGATCCATCTCGGCACGCCGGTCAATGAGCCACCGGTACGCGAGCGCGAGCGGCTCGGCACGTACACGCACTTCCTCGACTAGAACTAGGAGCGCGGGTCTGTATTCGCGCGTGTCGACCGGTCATTGCAGACGGTCGCGCGGCAGTGCCGCGCGACCTGAGGGCGGCGCCGGCAAGCGGCGCCTAGCTGACGGCTGCGTCGCCCGGACGCGGCTCCTCGACGCCGCTCTCCGGCGGGCCGACGGGCATCGGCTGCGGCGGGCGCAGATAGAGCCACTCGTACGCCACCGAGGCGATGACGGCGCCGAGCACCGGACCGAGGTAGTAGATCCAGCCCTCGCCCCACATGTTCCCGATCAGCTCGGGCCCGAAGGCGCGGGCCGGGTTCATCGCCGCGCCGGTCAGCGGGCCGCCCATCAAGACGTCGATCGTGATCGTCAGCCCGATTGCCAGGCCGGCGATCGACTTGAACGCGCCGCGCGGATCGACGGCCGTTGCCCAGACCGCCCACACCAGGAAGAAGGTCAGCACGACCTCGACGATCAAGGCCTTGCCGTCGGCAATTCCCGGCGCGTGCGGGATCGCGCCCGCGATGCTCGGGAAGATGCCGCGCAGCAGCGCCGCCGCGGCGATCGCGCCGAGGAACTGGGCGATCCAGTAGATCACCGCCAGCGATGCCGCGATCCGGCGAGTGATCAGGAACCCGAACGTGATCGCCGGATTGAAGTGGCCGCCCGAGATGTGTCCGAGGTTCGAGACCATGATCCCGATCGCGAGACCGTTTGCGAGTGCGACGGCGACGATGTCGTGGCCGGAGGCGATCCCCGCCCCGCCGCCGATGAAGATGAGCGTGAACGTTCCCACGAACTCGGCGACGGCGCGACGGAACGGCGCGTATTCCACGCGGCGAGCGTACGGCCACGGTCGGACGGAACGCTCCTGCTAGCGTGGCACCATGACCCCGCCGCCCGAGGTCGAGCAGACCTACGAGGTCGAGTGCCCGCATTGCCACAAGACATTCGTGGCCGAGCCGATGGCCGGAGGCGCTGCGCGCCACACGGGCTTCAAGTGCCCGCACTGCAGGCTCTTCGTCCCGTTCGAGCGCGTCGCCGGGCACGACTTGCGCGAGCCGACGGACGGCGGGAAGTAAGCCGGGTTAGGAGCGCGGGTGTGTATTCGCGCGTGTCGACCGGCACTGCAAACGGTTGAGCCGGCGAAGCCGGCACAGCCTCCAGAACGGATGCGCAGCAGAGCCGCGCATCCTGGGGCGGCGCCGGCAAGCGGCGCCTAGACGCAGTCCTTGAGCGCCAGCGCCTCGGACGCGGCGGCATGGAGAACCCAGCCGCCCCGTCTACGGCTCAACCATGCGGGCTTGCGCGCTCGTCGGCTTCCCATCTCTTCACCCAATTTACCGGCGGATTCGGGGCGTTTCGGCGGGGTTTGGGCAGCAGAACCGGGGTACTGCCCAATGGTCCTACACGGTAAGGGGCTCCTGGCACGGCTTGTGGAGTTCCTTCAATCCTTGTGTGTCGAGCTTGCCTCCCTGCTTGAGGATCTCTTCTAGTACTTCGCAGAGCACAGCGTGCGTCTCCTTGTTGAGCCTCACCTCTTGGTTCAATGCTGCCTTGATCGCGCGTCCAAGCTCATCCCCAGGGGGTGCCCCGGGCGTCTCCCTGCGTCCTGAGCCAGGACTTCTCGAGCCACGCCGCGTCCTCCCTCGTCACTTGAACTCGGCGAAGTCGGCCGAACACAAAAACCACGTCGTCGTCCGCCACGGCCGGGACCCTACGCCCCGCGCCGATCTGTTGCACAAACTGGGAACGCTGACCGTCGCCGCGTCGAAGACTGACGCCAGCCGCCGCGTCATCGACCGGACCCCCGCGGTGCTCGCCGAGCTCGAGATCCTGATCGGCCGGGCGCCCGAGGAGCCGACAGCGCTCCTCTT
>WNGD01000545.1_pt1 | contig 40219 bp, 29 predicted proteins | sample 5400671 | NCBI WGS metagenome assembly WNGD01 (sample SAMN13153369, study PRJNA577476) | soil metagenome | isolation source: 40 cm soil or saprolite under grassland replicate 2 | place: USA:California | collected 2016-06-15 | reverse complement strand
CCTCGTGACGAAAGCCTTGCAATCTGTTAAAGTTCATCTGAGTAATGCTCCTGTTTCGAAAGTATCAGAACATTACTCGTTTGGGCACTCCTTTGTAAAGAGGACTGCCCCTTTGTTTAAATTAGTTTAAACGTCAATAATTGACAAAGTTTATTATATCATAAGCACTACTTTTGTTCAATAAAAGACAAAAGTAGTGCAACTTTTGCTTGACAAATGGCATAAGTCAGGGTATACTTCTTACTAGTTAGTTCTCTATACTCTAAGTGTCCATCCATTAGCGGGTGGATGCGATCTCAACAAGGAGGCAAAACAATGAGCAAGAAGCTCAGCGAATCCAGGATTGCCCTGGTAATCCTGGCAGTAGTCATGATGGCTGTTGCGGCCTGCGGCGGATCTCAGGGCAGCAGCAGTAGCAGCAGCGGGAACGGCCAGGTGGCCGCTGTCATCAAGGGTTTAGACAACCCGTTCTTCCAGGCGATGCAACAGGGCATCCAGGACCAGGCAAAGGCCCAGAGCACCAATGTCACTGTACAGGCGGCCACGAGCATAACTGACACTACTGGCCAGGCAGACAAGCTCCAGGCGGTGGCCGGGCAGAATTATGGCTGCTTCCTCGTGAACCCCATCAGCCAGACCAATCTTGTCCAGCCACTCGTGCCGGTTTCGCAGTCCGGCAAGCCCATCGTCAACATCGACAACCCGATTAGTCCCGATGCAGCGAAGAGCGCTGGACTGAAGATCTCGACCTACATAGGTACGGACAACGTCAACGCCGGCAAGATGGGAGCTTCCGAGATGGCCAAGCTACTTCCGAGCGGCGGAGATGTCGCCCGCATCGGCGGAATCGCTGGTGACGTCACGAGCCAGGCTCGCCTGAACGGATTCCAACAGGGCGTGCCGAGCAACATTCACATCGTGCAGACCGTGGCCGCCGACTGGGACCGGCAGAAGGCCTTGACCGCCGCAGGCGACATCCTGCGGGCGCGCCCCGGCTTGAAGGGATTCTTTGTCGCCAACGATGACATGGGGCTGGGTGTCAGCCGCGCTATCGCTGACGCAGGAAAACAGGATCAAGTGCAGGTGGTGAGCGTGGACGGTATCCAGGACGCGTTGAAAGCGGTGCAAGCTGGTACGCTGTCGGCGACGGTCTCCCAGTACCCGTACACGATCGGTGCGATGGGCATGGAGGCCTGCAAAGCTGCCATGCTCGGCAAGACGCTACCGACGAACGTCACGGCTCCGGTCCTGGTGGTAACCAAGGACAACGCGGCCCAGGCGCTGGCGAGCTTCCCCAAGCCGTTCGCCAGCTATCCCGATCCTTTCACCTCGTTGATCGGTAAGTAAGGCATTGTGTCCAGCTAAGGAGATTGTGAAATGAGTAGAACGACTACTCCGGAGATGGCACAGCAGGCACGGATAGTGCTTGTGCTGCAGCAACTACGCGATCCGGGATTCTGGGCCGACTGGACGGCCGTCGTGGCGCTAGTGTTGCTTGTGATCGTATTCGGTATCGCCTCGCCGACTTTCCTGTCCTGGGGGAACGTGCAGGCGATCCTGGTCGCCGCGGCAATCCTCGTCATGCTCTCAGTGGGCCAGGCCTACGTTATCATGACCGCAGGCATCGACCTGTCCGTTGCCTCTGTCCTTACGCTGGGCAGTGTCGTCCTCGGACAAACAATTAACCGGGGATGGGGTATTGCCCTCGCCTGCGTGCTCGCGGTCATCGCGAGCACCTTGGTGGGACTTATCAATGGGCTCGTCATCGCCAAGGGGAAGATCACTGACTTCATCGTCACCCTCGGTACCCTGAGTGCAGCTGCGGGCGCCGCGCTCGTGCTCTCCAATGGCGAACCTGTCACGGTTACCAGCGTTTTCCTGCTCCGGTTGGCCACTGGCTCGCTGGGGCCAATTCCCTACTTCGTCATCATAGCTGCGGTCGTGGCCATTGTCGGTCACATTGTGCTGTTCCACACTCGGTTCGGCACCCATCTGCTCGCCACTGGCGGAGAGCCGGAAGCGGCACGAGCCATGGGGATCGACACCGACCGGGTCAAGATCGCGGCCTATGTCATCTCCGGCTTCCTCGCCGGACTGGCCAGCATCCTGCTCACCGCGCGCATCGGTGCCGCAGAACCGGCAGCCAACACCACCTTCCTGCTCAACTCCGTGGCTGCGGTCGTGCTCGGCGGGGTGAGCCTCTTCGGCGGTCGCGGCACAGTGGTTGGACCAGTCGTGGGCGCGCTGCTGCTCACCGCCCTCGTCAACGGGCTGACGCTCTTGTCGGTTCCCGTGTTCTACCAGCCGCTGGCCGTCGGCATCATAGTTGTGCTCGCGGCCCTGCTTATGAGGTACCAACGATGAATCCAACTGATCCCTTAACTCCGCCCCCTGCAGACAAACCAACATCGCCGGCGTTGTCAAAAGACACGTCAAACGGCGCGACTGCGCCCAGCGCCTCAGATGTCCTTCTGCTCGTCGATAATGTCAGCAAGTGGTTCGGTGCTGTACATGCCGTAACCGATGTCAGCATTTGGGCGCGCAGCGGTGAGATCACGGCGATTGTCGGAGACAACGGTGCTGGGAAATCGACCCTGATCAAGTGCATCTCAGGCGTCCACACCCCCACCTCCGGCCAGATCATGTTCGGTGGCGAACCGGCGCGCTTCTCCTCTCCGGAGGACGCGCGGCGAGCAGGCATCGAGACGGTCTACCAAACCCTTGCGCTCGTCGACGACCTGACCATCTGGCAGAACATGTTTCTGAACCGTGAGCGGGTCAAGCGTTTTGGTCCGCTGTCCTTCCTTGACCGTGGTGTGATGCAGCGCGAATCGAGCAACATGCTTAGCCGACTGCAGGTGAACATCCCGACCATCAACGCGCGAGTCCGGCGAATGTCCGGTGGCCAGCGGCAGGCCATCGCCATCTCTCGGGCTGCGAGCTGGGGCTCGCGCCTCGTCATCATGGACGAGCCCACGGCGGCCCTGGGTGTGCGCGAGACGGCTCGCGTCGAAGAGCTTATCCTGCGGCTGCGCGCCGACGGTATGGCTGTGCTGATCATCAGCCACAACTTCGACCAGGTCATGCGCCTGTCAAACCAGGTCTGGGTGATGCGCAGTGGCCGGCTCGTTGGCGGACGCCGCACCAATGAGACCAGCGGGACGGAACTGGTTGCTATGATCACTGGAGCGACTGAGGAACAGATAGCAAGAGAGGAGTAAAGGTCATGAATAGAGTAGGAGTGCATGCCCTTGTGTGGGTCGGTGGCTGGAGCGAAGCGGAATGTCGCAGGGCGGTCGAGAATAGCCGAGCCGCAGGTTACGACCTCATCGAGATTCCGGTGCTCGACCCCTCCACAATAGACGTTGCGATGACTCGCAAGGCGCTCGACGATGCAGGTCTCAGCGTGGCTTGTTCGCTTGGTCTGAGTTTGGAGACCGATATCTCAAGCCCAGACCTTGAGGTGGTCACACGCGGCGAGTGCCTGCTGTACGATGCGCTCGCGGTCGCGCGCGACCTGGGAGCGGAGTATCTAGGTGGTGTGATCTCTAGCGCGCTCGCCAGATACACGCATCCACCGAGTGCCGAGGGCCGCGCCAACTGCATGAGGGTGCTCCACGGACTCGCGGAACAAGCGGCCGCCAGTGGCATTACCCTGGGCCTTGAGGTCGTCAACCGGTACGAAAGCAATCTACTCAACACTGCGAAGCAGGCGCTCGAACTCATCGCGGACGTAGGGGCTAACAACCTTGTCGTGCATCTTGACACGTACCATATGAACATTGAGGAATCGGACTTCACGAAGCCGGTGTTGGCATGCGGCGACCACCTGGGCTACGTACATGTCGGGGAAAGCCATCGCGGCTATCTCGGTACTGGTACGGTCGACTTTCCAGCCTTCTTCGGCGCTCTGGCAACAGTCAACTACCAGGGCTCCGTGACGTTTGAAAGCTTCTCGTCTGCGGTGGTCGCTCCCGGTCTCTCAACAACGCTCGCCATCTGGCGCAACACCTGGACGGATAGTGCTGACCTTGCTCAGCACGCACGTGAGTTCATCGATGCCGGCCTGCGTAGTGCGCAGGTTGCACCAACTGAATCCTGAGGAGGCATACCGATGGCAATCCTGGGCATCGACCTGGGCACAAGCTCGGTCAAGGTCATGGTGCTGGATACGCAGGGACACGCCCTGAGTGTGAGCAAAGCGGACTACGAGGTCAGGGCCCCGCTGCCTGGATGGGCTGAGAGCGATCCCAGCGAGTGGTGGCATGCCACGGTATCAGCCGTGCAAGCGGCGATGGCGCAGGCTCCACACCCCAGGATCACCGCGGTCGGCCTCTCCGGACAGATGCATGGTGTCGTCCCTACGGACAAGGAGGGACGACCGACACGAGCGGCACTGTTGTGGCCCGACACCCGAGCGGAGGCGGAGCTTGAACGATATCGGGCGCTGCCCCCCTCTCTGCTGCAGCGCCTGGCGAATCCACTCGTGCCTGGTATGGCCGGCCCACTCTTGTGCTGGCTGGCTGATCACGAAGCGTCCTCCTACCAGGCAGCTCGCTGGGTGCTGCAACCGAAGGACTGGCTACGGCTTTGCCTGACCGATTCCGTCGCTGCGGATCCCAGTGACGCCTCGGCTACCCTGCTCTATGACCTGCCAGCTGATTATTGGGCGGACGAAGTGATCGTCGCCCTTGGTTTAAAGCGGGACCTGTTTCCACCGATCATGCAGTCTGGCGAGCCCGCTGGGACGCTCTCTGCACGAGCTGCTGAAGCGCTGGGCTTGCCACCGGGGCTGCCAGTGGCAACAGGCGCTGCAGATACCGCGGCGGCGGCGCTGGGCACCGGCTTGCTTGCTCCTGGCCCTATCCAGTTGACCCTTGGAACAGGCGCACAGCTGGTGCAGCTCTGCTCGGAACCGAGAGCCGACCCAACACTGCGCACACATCTCTACCGTGCTGCTGATGGGATCAACTGGTACATGATGGCGGCGGTGCAAAACGCTGGGCTCGCGCTCGACTGGGTTCGCCGGACACTCGGCGCCAGTTGGGACGACGTCTACGAGAGCGTTGATTCGGTGGGGCCTGGCGCTGAAGGCCTGACGTTCCTCCCCTACCTGACGAGAGAGCGCGCGCATCACCGGAATCCGCACAGCAGCGGGGCCTTTCTCGGCATGCGTATCGACCACCAGCGTGAGCATCTGCTGCACGCTGCGCTTGAAGGGGTGGCCTTCGGCATCCGCGTTGCCCTGGAGGCACTCCCTGGAGCGAGCAAGGCAACCACCTTGCGCCTCGCAGGGGGCGGCAGCGTGCATCCCGCCTGGCGTCAGATGCTAGCCGATGTCCTGGGCCGAGAACTGGTGACGGTCGACGCGCCGGCCGCCTCCGCCAGGGGTGCTGCCTTGCTGGGTGGCATGGCGAGTGGCACCTGGGCCAATGCAGCGGCAACCGCGTCGGTGGCCCCTCGCACGCAAGTTGTCGCAACTCCAAGCATTAAGCAAGCGTCGACCTATGACGACGTGTATGCAAGGTATCTGAGGCTGTCGGGTGCAACCTCTGCAACGGCTTGAATGAGGAGCAGGGCTTGTGAATTTTCCTGGCACTCGCAAGGGGTGCCACTACATTTCACGCTCAAACTAGTGTTGTGTCCATGAAAATGTGATGAGCGGGGGAGAGAAGGGTGTAAATTTTGAAATTCCATGAGCGGAATTTTGGATGTGACTCTGTACGCCTGCACTCGGAACCCGAGAGCCTGATGAGGGAGCTCGAGAACATCGGGTGAGCCGTACGTGTCTCGGACGATCGCTCTCATTGAGCTCGGCCGCCGTTGATCGTCAGGACGACGTTCCCGGTCTTCTGCTCCGTTTCGACGTACCTGGTCGCTTCGACCACGTCCTCCAGCGGATAGCACCGATCGATGACCGCCCGGTATCTCCCGGCCTCGATGAGCTCCTTGAGGAAGAGGACGTCCTTCTTCGTGTATCGAGGTGGGATCGGGAAGATCACTTTCTTGTCTCCGATCCGCCAGGTCCACAGCGCCAAGATGAGATTCTGGAGCCCGTCGGTTGCCAGGTAGATGCCGCCCCGCGAAAGTGAGCCTCTGCACCGCCCGAACGAGTGCTTGCCGACTGCGTCGAAGATGACGTCGTACGTTTGGCCGTTCTTGGTGAAGTCTTCCTGCGTGTAGTCGACGACCTTGTCGGCTCCGAGCGATCTCACGATCTCGATGTTCTTGGTGTTGCATACCGCAGTGACGTCGGCTTCGAAGTACTTGGCGAGCTGCACCCCTGCGATGCCGATGGATCCAGATGCGCCGTAGATGAGGATCCTCCGCCCCTTCCGAAGATCTGCCCGTCTCAGGCACATCAGGGCCAGGATCGCTCCGTCGCAGACCGCCGCAGCCTCCTCGAAGCTCATGCCGGTCGGCTTGTGCGCCAGCGGGGCACTCTCCCGCATGCAGATGAACTCCGCGTGTGCGCCGAAGTTCCAAGCACTGACGCCGAAGACATGGTCACCGGCCGCGAACTCGCTGACGGCTGCGCCAACTGCTTCGACCTCTCCGGCCAGCTCGCTGCCGAGGATCCGCTGCCTTGGTCGGCTGATGCCACTGAAGACGCGGCTGATGAGCGTGAGGGCCAGGCCACCACGCCGGTTGGCTTCACGAGTAGCGCAGTCCGACCGGGTGACCGTCGTGGCATGAATCTTGACGAGTACTTCGTCCTCCTTGGGGACGGGCTGCTCGACGTCTTCGAGTCGCAGGACGTCCGGCGGCCCGTACCTGTCGTAGACAACTGCTCTCATTGGTTCCCTTCCCTTTCTCGGTTGGCTGCGGGTACCGGATCGGTCCGCCGTGCTTCGACATCCGCCCTGCGCGATAGAGCTCCGCCGTCTTGCCGCCGGTCGCGCCGGGCCGAACTCGGCGCCCGGTCGGGATCGCCCAACCGTCCTGCGTGACGACGCTCCGCTGGAAGTTCGCGCCTTCGAGGTGCACGCCCCAGACGGCCTCGTACATCGACCTCAGCTCGGCCAAGGTGAACGCCGGTCCTACGAATGCCGTTGCGATGCCCGTGAGGTCGAGATCGACGCTGATGGCCTCAGCAGGTATGCGACGCGACTTTCCTTTGTCAGAATGCACCCAGGCATCTGCGAGTCCAGCCAGGCCCTTTTCACGATACCGTTTGACCCACCGCTGGATGGTGCTGGCAGTGATATTGTGGGTACGTGCTAGCCTTTAGCCTGGGTGACGCCATCATCCCAGGGCTGGTCGAATGATGGTAAAGCGGCTGCGTGTTTGTGCTCTTTGGTCCTCTGAAAGGGCCGTCAGCGGTACTGGTGGTTCCGTCATGACAAGCGCCCTCCCAGGCGAAAGGAACCAGTCGCACAATCTTCCTCTCAGCCTATCTCATCACTCACAGAATTGTCAAAATTCCGCTCATGGAATTTCAACATTTACAATTACAGCCCTGGAGTGCAGGGAGTTTGTTGTTGCACCGCAGGGAACAGCAGAATAACTTCACCATATCCCTATAAAAAATAAGGTAATTACCCGATGCAAATTAGGGGACTCTATTTGCTATAGTATTCTTTGTTAACCTAAACAACTGTCACAGCGGAAGAGAAGAGAGAACAAGAGATGCAGCGCTTTGTACCGGAAGTCGTGTCTATCGCGGATGCTTGCCTTGGCGGACTACGTGGTCGCTCGGCGCTCTTAATTGGGCCAGAGGAGCAACGGCAGCCCTATAAGTCGCTTCTGCAACAGGCCGGCATGAAGTATATTTACCAGGAAGAGACACATAGCCATGTGTCCGCTATATTGCCTCTTGTGCAGTTACTTATGAATCTGCCTGCTTCCTCTTCCCCTTTATACTCAGTTCCGCTGCTTACGGCGTCGGCTATCGCCCAGGGTTGCATTGGGCGTCGTACTCCGCTGCTTATTTTTGACCTTGCTGAATCTCCTTCGATTGAAGAACTGGCCGGTTTATTGCCTGCCGTTTGCCTCTATACTCCCGATGACCTGCGAAACATTTTGTCCACGGTTCCATCCAAATTAGGGGTTACAGGTGAGTGATGCCCCACCAAGGGCGACGCTGTCACCTCGCCATCTCGCCAACGCTGCTGAGCAACTCCTGCTGCGCAGTCAGGCGAGATGAAAGGAGAAGCGTTCTTTTCCTACATCCGCTCCACGCCCGCCCCTACGCAGAGTCTTTGACCTTTAGTCATGGATTCCTGGTAGAACCTTTGTCTAGGAGCAGGATGCAAATTTGGTAGGAGAATGGTACAATTAAGGTGGCTTCGGCCCTTTTTATTGAAAAATAGCGTCATATTATCGAGAAAGTTGTGATAACTTTCTGAGCTTTTCTTTATATTGAGGAATACATGGAAGTCATAAAAATATCTCCCCGCGGATACTGCTATGGCGTGGTAGATGCATTGCAAATTGTTCGACAAGTTGCGAAAGACCTGACACACCCACGGCCTATTTATATTATTGGACAGATCGTACATAACCGCCATGCAATTGAAGAACTGACCAATCTGGGTGTGATCACACTCGATGGCCCAGATCGAGCGAGTATCCTGGAACAGGTCACCGAAGGGACGGTTATTTTCACCGCTCATGGCGTTTCTCCACTTGTAAAACGCAGCGCGCGAGAGCGCGGTTTGAATTGCATAGATGCCACCTGTCCCGATGTAACCGTCACGCATGACCTTGTACGGGATTTAGCGGCCGCGGGGTACTATATCCTCTATATTGGAAAGAGGGGGCATCCCGAACCTGAAGGTGTGCTCGGAGAGATTCCAGGGCATATCAACCTGGTTGAGGATGAAGCCGATGTTGATGCACTGAGTCTGACGCCAGAGCAGGAGCAAAAATTGGCGGTCTCTACTCAGACAACGCTCTCACAGTGGGATACACGGCGCGTTATCGAGCATATTAAAGCGAAGTATCCTCATGCAGAGGTACACATCGATATCTGCGCCGCGACTCAGAGCCGCCAGGAGGCTGTAGTAGCGCAGGCGAAAGAGGCAGATTTGACGGTAGTCGTTGGAGACCCGCGCAGCAATAATACCAACCGTCTCGTACAGGTATCGGAGGAGTTGGCGGGAGTTCCGGCTGTACGTATCGAGGACCTCTCTCAATTGAATACTGATTGGCTAAAAGGGAAAAAACGGGTTGCCGTCACCGCCGGAGCCTCAACGCCAAGCCAGTTGACGCGGGAAGTCATCCGTTTCCTGGAGCAATATCAACCAGAAGCGTAGGGGCTACTATTTAAGATCGTCCGAGGGAAGTGCATAGTTATGAAAACATTGCGGCAGGCGCTGGGAGAGTTTACTGAAGAGCAGTTGGGGCAGCTTGCCCAGTGGTGGGGTATTGGAGGCACTCCTGATGAAGGCTGGCGACATCACCACGGACTGCTGGTGCAAGCTATGCAGGACCCTGTCGCCGCTCGCTTCGCCTGGGAACAGCTCTCAGAGGAGGAGCGCAAGGTGTTGCACAATGCGCTTACTTTTTCACCCTCTAACGGGACCTTACACGCTGTGCTGCTTAAATTATCGCGCTTGCCCGAAGCCTTCTTTGAGAAGGCGCTTGCCACGCTGAAGCTACATTTACTACTGTTGGAGGAACGTACTGCGATAAAAACTGGACAGGCCATGATGGGCTCATCATCCTCCAAGCAAAGTAAACCTCCTGCTCTAGTGACATCAAAACTCTTTATTCCGAAAGAGTTACTGGATGCGTTGCTTATCACAGGGCGTGAGATCTTTACTCCCCAATTCAACCGTTCAGAGATGAAGCTTGAGAAAATACTCTCGGTGCTCGACCAGAACAGCCTGTACGAGATTAGTCGTCTCTATGGTTTCATGTTGCAAGACTACTATTCGCGCACTCAGCCCAGTGCACGTTTAGCTGGACAACTGGTACAGCCCGAGGTACCCTTGTATGCCTGGGAACATTTTGATGCCAATACACGTAAGCTCTGTAAGTGGTTATGTGAAGAAGAGGGAATGGTCACTATGCAGGCAGCACGGGAGTATACGGGTTTTGATAATCCTACGCTAGCCAACGTCATTCATACGTTTGAGCGCTACGCCATTGCCTTTGACTTATTCTCAGGTTCAGAGCGAAAGCTGTTTGTGCCGCGTGAACTGCTCAAAAATTTGAAAAAAACTGTAACACAATTCGAGACGGTGGAGGAAGTAACTCAAGTTGGCCTGGTTGCCCTCGATACGCCTCCACAATCAGTACGTAACGGTGAGACGCTATTGTTGTATGACCTGGCAACTACGATTGGAGCGATGTTCCAGCAGAATATAGAGCCAACTCAGGCGGGTAAAGTGCCTAAACGTATCGTTACCAAGCTGCAGCCAATGCTACGAGCAAAATCTCGCATCCAGGCTTATTATCAAGAGGATATTACTATCGATATGCTGTTTACCATGGCGCAGAAGCTTGGGCTAGTGAAGGTCTCGCGCTCGTCAGCGGACGGTGTTAAATCACGCTATGAACAAGGATCACTGCTTGAACGGTGGTCTACAATGGATGTGATCGACCAGACTCATGATCTGCTTGAATACTGGCTCAAGAATCACCAGTGGGCTGATGTAGCAGGCGTTAACTTCGACGGGAGTACCAGTTACTATTTAGATGTACTGGCGGGACGCAAAGCTGTCCTGGCACAATTGTGCAAGTGTACTCCCGGACGCTGGTATACGGTAGCTTCGTTGTTGCATACGATGAAAGCGCAGGACCCATATGTGTTACGGCCAAGACAGGCTAATATGGGTTTATCGGGTTTTCGCACCGCCAGGACTATGCTGACAAACTGGTATAAATGTGATGGAGAAATCATTGTAGGTATGCTGGCGTCTACTCTCTACGAGTTGGGGATTGTTGCACTGGGATATCAACAAGCTAATACAACAGAAAAGGACAGACCTATTAATCCCGATGCTTTCATGCTTACGGACCTGGCAACTGCTGTCCTTTCAACCGAAGATGAACCTTCGCCCGGCCTTGAGATGGCCTCAGATAATCATAATCGCACGCTAATAGTGCAGCCAAATTTTGAACTGCTTTTGCTACAGCCTGATCTACCTACAGTGTATAGCCTGTTGCCTTTTGCGCAGGTTAACCAAGTGGGAGTGGTCAGTCGCTTGACGCTGACACGTAATGCGGTATTGCGTGGTTTAGAGGCTGGTAAGAACATAGAACAAATTGTGCAAATCCTAGAGCAGTGCAGCCAGAAAGAACTGCCACAAAATGTAGTCTATACTTTGCGCGATTGGACAAAACTGTACAAGGAAGTGAACATCTCGCAGGTGCTTTTACTTGAGGTACCAAGCGAAGCTTTGGCAAATGAAATCTGTTCCTCTACAAAGCTGAAAGCCTTTGGCTTATGCAGGCTAGCTCCTTGTGTGATTGCAGTTAATAGTGAGTGCAGCCTGCAAGAATTACGGCGTGCGCTCGATAAAGAAGGCATTGTTGTACGAATTAGCGGTGATATTGTTGCTCGACAGCCTATGTACGGCAGATATCGATAATCAACGATCTGTTTCGTTTTCTCCATGACCTTTTTGTTCCGGTACTTGCGACCCAAGGGTTGCCCATTAATATTAATAAATGTGTAGGAATAACGGTTCGTGGCGCAGCCACGAACCGTTATTCCTACACATTTATTAAAAATAAAAGCGGCCCGCTGGCGGGCAGTGAGTAACAATGTACGGAGATTCGGGGGGAGAATCCTGGTCCTATCCGAGCTCTTTCCAATCCAAAATGGCTAAATTGGGCAGGTCACTTCCCCTAAAAGCGCTTTATTCGTTAGAAGTTACGGAAGTACTTCATGCGAGGAGGAATGTTCAACGTGTCACGTTCGGTTTTTTTCTACGTTGCGGCTGCTCTTGCTGTGATTAGTATATTGTTAGCTGTGTATTTCATGATTCCCGGCATTTACCATCCATATTTCTCGCTATCCCATGTGGCGCTGGTCGACCCACACAAGCACCCTGCAACCGTGAAGAGTGCGCACCATATTTATGCGGCTGGCTTCTTCGTTTTGGCGGCGGTATTTGCTTTGGTAGCGTATTTTCAGCGGCCAAAGAAGACTGTAAATAAGGCTCTCTAAGGCGCAGGGTGACCGCAAGAAGCAAGGCTATGATTACAATTGTGGTCCGAACAATGTGTGACGGATGAGCATTAAGTGTGTCAAAGGACCTAGACCTCCAGGTACAGGCGTAAGAAAAGAGGCTACCTCTTTAACGCCTTCGAAGTCTACATCTCCGATCACTTTGCCGTCAATGGGATTAATGCCTGCATCTAGCACGACGGCACCTGGCTTTACCATGTCGGCCGTAATACTCACTGGTTGCCCAATACTCACTACAAGAATATCAGCGCTCCTGGTAATACTCGCAAGGTCTTGAGTATGGGAGTGACAGATGGTCACAGTTGCATCGTAGCGCATCAGCACAAGTGCTGTTGGCTTGCCTCCGATGTTGCTGCGTCCGACAACCACGGCATTGCTACCAGCGATTGGAATACCTTTATCTTGTAAGACCGCGAGGATGACGTCGGCAGTGGAGGGGATAAAGCTGGGGAAACCGAGCAGCAGGTTGCCTGCATTGCGTGGCCCCAGTCCATCTACATCTTTTTCGGGGCGCAAAACCTCGGTCACTACCTGTTGTTGTATGTGTGATGGCAGCGGTAGCAGGAGCAGAACGCCATCAGTATTCGCGTCATCGCTCAGCGTAGCAACCTCGGCCCGTAGCTCTGCCTCATCAATCTCAAAAGGATACGCCAGTGTTGCGCAGCCCAGACCAATCGTGCGGCATGCGCGCACCAGTTGTCTGCTGTAGACTTCGGCGGCGCCATCATGCCCCACTATTATTTGTGCCAGGCGTGCAGATCGATGGCGCTGCTTGCGAAATTGCGCGGCCTCGCTTTGCAATTCGGCAGTCATACGTGAAACGAGTGGTTTGCTGTCAAAAATGGTTGCTGGCATAGCTTTTCTACCTCAAACTTATGCTTCCCAGTAATCATATCACACTTCTTTTGCCTGTATTAAAGAGCCCTTGTTTCAGCCTCAGCCCCGAAATTTGATGGAACCACTTGGGGTATGGAGTGGTAAATACAAATCAAATGCGTTACAATCCTTTCTGAGTCAACGTAGTGCATTTTGTTTTCTGTATGGTGTGTGGAAGAGTGTTCCCCGTTAGTAGCCTTTCGGTACCATCTGCATCAAAAAGAGAGGATTTTCATGGCTGGTGATTGTTCATTTGATATAGTATCGCAGTTTGAGGAGCAGGAGCTCGTCAATGCTATCGATCAGACAAGGCGGGAAGTATCGACCCGCTATGATTTGAAGGACACGAAAACAGAAATTGTTCATAACAAGGATAATATAACGATTGTCACAGATAGCTCACTTACGCTCAAAAACGTGCGCGATATTCTTGAGACCAAGGCAGTACGTCGCGGTTTATCCCTAAAGATCTTTAAGTTGGGTAAAGAGGAGAGTGCAGCGGGCGGGAAAGTTCGCCAGCTTATTCAGTTGCAGCGAGGCCTCTCGCAAGAAATGGCAAAGGAGATCAGTAAGCATATTCGCGATGCCTATCCCAAGGTGAGACCGCAAATCCAAGGAGATGCTATACGCGTGGTAGCCAAGAGCCGCGACGAATTGCAGGCGGTGATTGCGCTACTCAAGCAAAAAGATTATCCTGTGGCGTTACAATACATCAACTATCGAGGATAGGAACATGAAGGTACTTTAGTACCAAAAAAAGAGCCTGATATCTCACGAGTCCCAAAATTGTAGTAACCTAGTTTTAACTAGAGTACCCTGTTATAGGTGTCATGAGCAAAGTCTCTGCGCTGATCTAAATTTAGGAAGTGAACTTTTCATGCCTGGGAACAGACAAGTTTTCAGCACAGCAATGAATGCAGCCGATCGATTTCGCTGGGATAGCCAGTGGGCTGAAGCGGCGAACGAGTACCAACGAGCATTAACAGAGTTCCCAGACGATACGGCTGCGCGCGGCGGGCTAGGTTTTTGCTACATGCAGACGAAGCAGTGGCAAAAGGCGCTGGTTGAGTATGAACATATACTCAAACGTGATCCTAGCAATGTGATCGCCTTAAGTAAGACGGCCGAGCTATACGTTATCTTAAACAGGCGCGAGGATGCATATAAAGCTTATATGCACCTGGCGGAATTATATTCACAGGCTGGTCAAGGTGCTCGAGCGGAAGCAGCATGGCAGAAGGCTGTTCAGTTGTCTTCCACTAACCCTGAACCTCATGAGCGTCTTGCAGCTTACTATCTTGGCAAAAAAGATATTGCGTTGATGGTTCATGAGCGTTTAGCTGCAGCTCAGGGGTATCTACTACGCAATGATGGTGCGTCAGCGGCTGCGCAGTGCGAAGAGGTACTGCGTGTTAATGCTGCCAATGTGCAAGCACAGCGCCTTCTCTCTCAGATTCGAGGGCAAATGCAACCGTCCGGGCCAATTCCCCAGGGAGCAGGCGCGGATTATGGATTGCCAATGGGTATGGAGGTAGGCAGGCCGACTACAGGTGGGCTGTCTTCTGGCCCGTTAGCTGACGCAGGGAAAGCTGCGGCTGATATGGTTTCTTTAAGCAACACAAGCGGAGGTAAAACTGGCATCATGGGTAATATGGGTAGCGCGGGCAATTTTGGCGGAGTGGGAAATCCTGGGCCGGCTCTTGCTGCGACAGGCATGGCCGGCGGAGGAATGGGATCGACTCCTCGTAAACGAATAACAGCAAGCCAGGTCACCGGCGTGCTGAGGCAGGCTCAAACCTTTCAAACCCAGGGGCGTTTCACCGATGCTATCGACCTCTGCGAGCAGATTCTTGAGAGCGGCTTCGACCGGCCGGATGCCCGCTACTTTTTGGGATGGCTCTATCAAGAGCAGAGGCGGTGGGATGAGGCCATTCACCAGTTCCAAACGTTGTTGAATGATCCCGATTATGCACTTTCGTGCTTCTATGCACTGGGACAGTGTTATCGTGCAAAGGGCGACTTGCGAACTGCTACGATGCATTTCGATGAAGCCGTTGATCGCGTGAATCTTGACGCCCTAACCATCGAAGAATCCGATCAGCTGGTGCAGCTTTGCCAGGAAGCGGCTGAAGCGCACCGGTTGCTTGGTGAACAAGAGCAGGCTTTGACCGTCTATAATGCGCTGCTTGGTTTCCTACGCAGTAGGGGATGGGACGACAAAGTTGCCCAGGTCGAGTTTATGCTCAAGCAGGCGCAAAATACACCGCTCCCTCCGCGGCCAATGTCGACACCATTACCCGCACCAGAACAAGCAGCAGCGCAGCAAATGGGGAAATCAACTCAAGCTTTGCCACCTGAGCAAATGACGATGCAACAGGCACCTGCTCAAGCGCGGCCACCGGTGCCGACAACGACGTCCGGTTCGCTCGGAGAACTGCCGGATTGGTTGACGGGCATATTGAATGATGCTGAAAAGACTCAGATTGCTAATAAGCCAGCAGCACCATCTCCGGCACAATCTGCGCCTGTACCACAAACAGAAGATGTAGTGACCAATCAACCTACGCTCGAGCAGCCAGTTGCACCCAATCAAACAACATCAACATCATGGCTAACGGATGGTATTAAGCCGGCCAATACTTCACATGCTACACCGCCTGAACGGCAGCAACCAGTGGCACCTGAACAACTTTCCGTTGCATCTGCCCAGGCAGCTCCAGATGCACCAGTGCTTGCAGTAACAGAATCACCGGCGCAAGTTACTCAAATAGAGCAACAAGAGCAACCACCTGCGCCAGAACCACAAGCCCAGGCAGCTCTAGCTCCAGAGCCGGTAAAGGTACCTACCGAGCCAGAAAGGCCTGCTGTGGATAAACCAGTCCCAGCGCCGCAGGTTGTCCCTGCTAAGGGATCGACCAGCAATCTCGAAGACTTGCTGAGTCAGATTGCTGGTTCTGCAGGGAAAGAAGGAATATTACGGCAGGTCAATGAATCTATACTGGCCAGCACTGCTACACTACCTGAGAACATTCGTTTACAAGTTGTTCAGTCCATACAAGATATTCGGCGGTATATCGATCATGGTCTTCTGACGCCAGCAACGGAGGAGTGCCTGCGTGTCATCGACCTGGCACCTCAGTACCTCGATATTCACCAGGTTTTGTGCGAGATCTACATTCGTCAGGGCAAGATCGACCAGGCTATTACCAAATATACCATCCTGATCGATACCTACGTAGTGAATGGCCGCATAGATGATGCCATTGCAACGTACCGGCGTATCTTGCAATTGGAGCCCAACAACCTGACCTATCGAGTACGCCTGATTAACCTGCTTGCTATGCAAGGGAATAAGGAAGATTTACTGCGGGAACGGAGCCAGGCTGCGGAGTCGTACCTGCGATTAGGTTACATGGATCGCGCCCTGACAGAGCTTGAACAGGCACTACAGGAAAGCCCGACAAGTGTGATGACTCGCTTGAACTACGCCCTGGCCTTACAGAAACTGGGGCGCTCCCAGCAGGCAGTGGCAGAGTATCAACGGGTGCTGCAAGTAGACCCGCGTAATATTACCGCGCTGGTGCGCTGGCATATTGCAATGATTACAAGTGTTGGAACTACTCGCGCCACAACGCTGGAGGTATTGTCCCGTATTCGCTGGCAATTGCGAGGAGAAGGACAGAGGAACTACGAAACGGTGTTGCGAGAGTATATCCAGGCCGCGGAAACCTATCCGAATAATTTCGATGTTCATTTCGCAATTGGCCAGATACATCAACAGTCTGGTTACTTTGACCAGGCCCTGGACGCTTACCAGCTCGCGATTCGGGACAGTTCCTATGAAGTGATGGCCCGTGTCAGTTCGGCGCAGTGCTTGCTAGCCCAGGGTAAGCCTGAAGCGGCAATTCAACAACTCGAACATGCCCTGCAAAGCGTTCGTAGTGGCCCACGGGGTGCTATAGATCCCGCTGTTTGGGCGGCACGTCCACGCGAAGAAGGCGAAGAACACCAGGCACCTGAAGTTGAAATCTCGCTGTTATTGGCGAAAGCTTACGGGCGTGTCGGCAAACAGGACCAGATGCAGGCTATCTTGCGCCAGGTGAAGCAAACAACTCCGCATCGTGATGAAGTTTCTTCTGCACTGGCGGAAATATCCGCGCGTCAGGGTGATCTCGATGGGGCGCTGCAAGAGTATATTGAGCTGGTACGCTTCTACCGTGATAAGCGCCAGGTAGATAATGCCCTGAGTGTTTTAAAAGAGATGGTGCGCCTGGCGCCACAAGATCCACGTGCCCATGCAGAGTTAGGTGACATCTATGTGGGGCGTGGTCATTTGGAAGAAGGGATCGTGGAATTGCGCTTGCTCGCGGAAATCTATCTGCGCCAGGACCAGCTCGACGAGGCAGGAGATACGCTGAGGCGGATCGGCAATATCTCTGCTGAGATGGGCAATACGGATGATGCCTTTATGAACTTGCGTCGCGCTGTCGAACTTAAACCAAACGATATGAATCTCTTGCGTGAAGTAGTTGGCTACTGCTGGCAAATCGGCCGCGCAAAGGAGGCTACGCAGTACCAATCGATCATTGCACGCCATTACTTTGAAACAAACCAGGTCAAAGAATCGGTCGCGGCCCTACAGCAGTTAATCGCTATTGATCGAACTAACTACGAGGCATACGATATGCTTGGTCAGACCTACCAATCGGTGGGTGAATACGAGCAGGCCAGCCGGGTCTATAAAAATCTTGCCAAGGCCAACCCTGATGGGTCTATTGCCCGTGAACGCCTGACAATGCTGCAAGAGTTGCGGGCGCAGCGCGCGTAGATATACGCTACTCTTCCTCATCGAGCTGGTAGAGTTGTTCTACAGTTTGTTCACGTGCTCGTTGGATACGTTGGAAGCGCCTGGTGAACTGCATGGTTGCGTAGTTGAGATATTCTTCCTGGTTCAACCCGAATGGCATTTCTCCGAGTTCCTTGTAACCTTCAAATAGTTCATGGACCATACTGAACGTAAGCACAAGTAACTCATTCATCTTTTGCTCGATAAATGGCCAGAGCGACTGGTCCTGGGCTACAAGACGCGAGATCAGAAACATGCCGTAAGCGAGATGGCGTGACTCGTCGCGTTTGATATAGCCAACCGCTTGCTTGAGGCCCGGCAGGATGTTGTTGCGCTCAAGCATGTTAAAATAGGCATAATACGCCGTTTCGGCAAGTACCCCCTCCGAAATCATGTTGTAAGTGACCGCGGCCCTAGCTTGGGCTTGAAGCGACTGGTCAGTGAGCAGTACATGCATGGCCTGCGGAAGTTCCTCATAAAATATTTTACGGTAGCTGGGAGGATGGTAGTGGTGCAGGTCACTATGTTCCTGGGCTACTTCGTCCAGAAAACGCCGGAAAAACTCGGTATGCTTGGCTTCTTCCCACAGGAATGTTGTCAGGTACATCTCTTCTTCAATTCTACCTTCACTGGCTATCACCATGATGAGGGGTAACAGGTCAAGTGTCACACACTCTTCACCTGCTTGAAAAAGCGAAGTGAGTTGCAGCAGCGTCTCCTTCTCCAGGTCAGTACAGCGTTGCCAGTCAAGGATGTCCTGCGAAAGGTCGATGCTTAGCGGATCCCACACGCCAAGCTTTTTGGCTTTGTGATAGAGGCGCATTGGCAGAATGTCATAGCGCAGACCCTGGCTGCTGGTAGTGTTGAATGCGTGGTGGGTTATGGTGGTTGTCATGGCTCCTACTTTCTTGTTGTGGGTAGCTAGTCGGCGGTCAACAGCTATATATATTTTACCGCAAGAAAGAGAGCGGTTATACTAGGAAGATGGGGATACTTGATAGTTCTTTCGTGCTTCTATCTTCTTCCGTACCCTCTCATCCCGCCTACGCTTCACCTCTAACAGTCGCATATACACCTTATAGATCAGTGGCTGGTACACCAGGTCGTGCGTCTCCAGGAAGCGCAGGGGGTGGCCTCCAAAGCCTCTTTTGAACACGTATACTCCCCACAGGTCTTGTCCTTCTTCCAATACATCGGGGATGCCGCGAAAATTGTAGTACCAGCAGCTGTGGGATTTTGCCCATTGCATACCGGTCCACTGCAACAGGTGGTTGGGCATGAGGTTGCGCTGCTCGTTCGAGGATGCGCCATACATATACCAACTCCAACGTCCCAGGCATAAGACGATGATGCCTGCGATAGCTTTCCCTTCGTATTCCGCCAGGAAGAGTGCGGCCCGGTCGCCTTCGCTATAGAGGCGCATCACATCTTCGTAATGCTGTTTATTGTGGATGAAGAATTGATCGCGCTCGCTCGTCGTTTCATATATGCGATAAAAGGAATCTAGGTCTGCCTGCCCATCTCCTCGTCGCACTGTTACGCCTTTGCGACCTGCTAAGCGCACGTTGTAGCGCCATTTTTCTTTCATACCCGCTAGTATGTCCTTTTCGTCTGGCCGCAGGTCGAGTACCCACTCGGTGCGGACGTGAACAGCGTAGGGATTGGGATGAAAGCCCCTTTTTAGCAATGCATCCAGCCATAGTTCATTTCCTTCTGGCACGCTTGGCTCGATTTTGAGCATGAATGCGCCTCGTTTATGAGCCTCTGCCATAACATAGTTGAGCAATACAGTCATTGCTGGCGAGTTGGGGTCATCGAGAATGGGACCGCGAGGTGCATAAAAATAGGTTCGTCGCAGGACAGGAGCGCGGGTAATCAGCAGTAGCATGGCGGCGCAAAGTTGTCCTTTCTCATCTACGACGCCTATGCGCAACGCTTCGGCTCCCAGGTGTGGTGCCAGTTCGGCCCATTCATATGATTGTGTGATATTGCAGTATATCGATGCTGCCACGAAATCATTCCATTGCTGGCGATCGCTGATGATACGCGCCTCCATAAATACATTCCCCTCTTGCTTGATCTAATCTTGTGTATAGAGATAGAGATGCCCCAAGCAAGGCGACTCCGCTCCGCACCTATCCCGCCCTTATGCGATGGCTATCCGGTCGGGTTGGATTCGCCCTTGCCCCTGGCGGCTCGTTCCAATTCTACCTTCTTGCGTTCTTGGTGTCGCCGTGCGCGGCGGATTTCTACCGATTTGCGCCAGGCATTGTAGATGAGTGGTCGGTAGACGTGATCTTGTGTTGGCATATTCAGGCGTGAGAAGCCTCCGAAACCTTTCTTATATTCATATACTCCCCACATCTCTTCACCCGGTTCCAGAATTTCGGGAATAGTGCGAAAATCGAAATATGAGCAACCACGCGCTTTTGCCCATTGGATACAACGATACTGTAGCAGGTAGGAGGGTTTGAGATTGCGTTTGTTGTTGGAAGAGGCTCCAAACATATCCCAACACCAATCACCGAAGTGGATCAGCATCTTGGCGGCGATTGCTTCTCCTTCGTGTTCTGCAAGATAGAGTATGGCATCCCCCTTGCCGGCGAACTGGCGTAAAATCTCCTGGTGATAATCTTTGTTGTGGATGAAGAATGCGTCACGCTCACTTGTGACCTTGAGCAGCTCATAATAGGTATCGAAATCGGCATCGTTTTCTGCCTGGCGAATGATAACGCCCTTGCGTTCGGCGATGCGCACGTTCTGCCGCCAGGTCATTTTAAAATTGGCCAGTAGTTGTTCGGCGCTTGGTCGAATATCGAGTACCCAACTGCGCCGTCCGTGTACTGCATGAGGATTCGTCTGAAACCCCAAGTCGTGGTAGGCCGCGATCCACCTATCGATTTGCGGGTCGTCATCGGCGATATTCGGTTCCAGGCGTAGAACGACCGCGTGCTCTGCTCGTGCAATCTTCTGAACGCTTTCAATCAGGGCAGCAAGAGCAGGGGAGTCTGGGCCTTCCACGGTCGGCCCGCGGGAAGAGTAAAGCCAGTTGAGGCGCACTCCTGGTAAAGGTATGGGAAAGGGGACAGGTGATACAGTGAGCATCATGGAGCCGATCATACGCCCGTTTTCCAGGGCAGCCAGGCGGTAAATGCGCCCCCCCAGGTATTGATTCAGCTCGCCCCACTCGTACGATTGCAGCAGATGTCCTCGTGGCTGGCTGGTTAAAAACCCGTTCCATTGAGCGCGGTCAGTAATTTCCTTGATGGTGATGGTCATACTTCAATCAAAGACTCTCTAAAAATTCGCTTCGAAGTATGCTGTAAAGACGCTCATCGTGGTACTTACCGAAGCGCAAAATCGACTGGCGTAATCTGCCCTCAAATTTCATGCCTGCCTTCTCGTCCGCACGCCAGCCTCCAATATTCTCTTCAAAATCCTTTGTCTGAATACGATTGAGGTTGAGTTCCATAAAGCCATAGCGGAACATCAGTTTTGTAGCCTCTGTGCCATACCCTTTTCCTTGCAGTATGCGATCACCGATTATGACATAGAACTCGGCGCTCTGATTGACATAATTGATGTCTTTAAGGCCGACAAGGCCGATCAGTCGATTATCGCTATTGAGGGCCACACCGAAAATAATATGCTTACCGTCTTTATAAAGTAGCTCCAGTCGCTCTTTGCCACGTGTATCGCTGGTGGGATAAATTGAAAAATAGCGGCGGATCTCTTCATCGTTCATCCAGGTTGCATACAGGTGATTATCCTGGGCAGGTTCTAACGGTCGCAGATAAATTCGCTCTCCCACGATAAATGGGTTCTGCATCTGCGAGGTATCTTGTGTCATATATATGAAAACAACTCCCTTCTCCTGTTCGAAGGCAAGTATAGCATAGGTAGTGTGAAGAGGCAATCGAGAAGGAGGGCGTGGGTATGGTGATTGAGGCTCCCACCCAAGTCGGCTCGGGGTAGAAACCCAAATCACCATGCACACTAACAACACTACATGGTTGGCGCTGCGTATTTTTCGGCGTAATCTCCAATGATAGGGAGTTTAATGTACTTACCCTGGAAACCGTAAATCATTAGTATGATAGCGACAGCAAGTAAGCCTAGCGGCAATAAGCCATAGGTAACGCAGGATAAAACTAATCCCACCGGAATCAGGATAACGGTAGCATAAAGAACAGACTGAATGATAAAGAGAGCCACAAACAGCACGATCCAGGCGGCATTGAAGAGGATTGATTGCATGGCATGGAAGCGCACGAAGCGATTTTGTTTCTCTCCAAAGTAGAAAATGAGCCCACCGATGAGAGATAACAGGTAGCTGAGCCCGGCAGCAACATTGGCTTCCAAACCCATCGAAGTGGGGCCATTGGGATTGGTACTAGCCGTATTGGGTGTACCGTAGGGCTGCTGGTAACCACCTTGCTGGTAGGGACCTTGTTGTTGGTAGCCACCTGATTGATAGCCGCTAGGTGGATAGCCGTAAGAACCTGGTTGTTGGTATCCGCCTTGCTGCTGGTAACCACCCTGCTGTTGGTAGCCACCTTCCTGCCCAGGCTGATTTGGGTTCTGTTGCTGGTTCGGATTCCACGACATGGAATACACCTCATTTCTTTACTAATGAAGATAGATGAGTCCGCTATGACAAACGAACAAACTGGTTGTTCTGCCAAGTCGTAAGCACTCAGTTACGCTATTTACAACGTAGTATACATTGAGTGGTTGTAATTGTATAGTTGCCGAGCTAAAAATCCTAATGATCCTGCGCCTAGGTATGTGGGTAGGAATCTCCCGACAGGCGCTCTGCGGGGGGGAAGATTAATGTAGAGTGCTCGTGTTCGATTTCTTCATCCTTGCTCTGTTCATCGCCAGGGGTAATGGGTCGGTGCATGTCGTCTTCGGGAGGAATAGAACGCCGCTCATCTAAGTGCAGAGGTCGCAGGGGGGGGGAATGCAGCTCGTCTTGCTCCTGGGTTTCCGCGTTGAGAGGCGTTTCTAAGAGTGCCGCCTCAATCACTTCATCCATAGAATCTACGATAGTAAAGTTAATACGCTGACGGATTTTAGCCGGAATATCAGCAAGGTCCTTCTTATTCTCCTGAGGGATAAGCAGGTTATAGATGTTGGCATGATGTGCCGCCAAAACCTTCTCTTTCAGACCGCCAATACCCAGTACTCGCCCTCGTAGAGTTATTTCACCCGTCATAGCGATAGCAGGGCGGATAGGACGACCGGTCAGAGCTGAAATGAGGGCTGTGGCTATTGTGATGCCTGCGGATGGACCATCCTTGGGAAGAGCATTCTCCGGCATGTGGATATGTAAATCGGTGCTGTCCTGGAAATTAGGATCAATCTGCAGCTCTTCGGCGCGTGAGCGGATATAGGAAAGCGCAGCAAATGCAGATTCGCGCATCACATCTCCCAACTGACCTGTGATAAGTAATTCCCCTTTCCCAGCCATCGTAGCTACTTCTACGGGCAACAGAATGCCTCCCATCTCGGTCACAGCCAGGCCCATTGCCACGCCAACTTGCGTCTTTTGTACGATTGGAGTTTCGGTATAGCGAAGCGTACCAAGATACTGTTCCAGGCTATGGCTTGTAAGCCGCAGGTGTGAATCTGGTTTCTCGATGATTCGGCGGGCCGCTTTACGACAAATTGTTGCCAGTTGCCGTTCAAGATTGCGCACACCAGCCTCACGAGTATAACCTGTGACGATTTGTTGCATGACAGACTGCGGAATCTTCAACTGCTCAGGGGCCAGACCATGCTCAGCCATTACAGCAGGCAAGAGGTGGCGCAGACCAATATTTACTTTCTCCTCAAGCATATAGCCCGGGATATCAATGATGTCCATGCGATCAGCTAACGCACGAGGAATTTGGTATTTCACATTGCCGGTACAGATAAAAAACACCTCTGACAAGTCGTAAGGAACTTCCAGGTAATGGTCGGTGAAAGCACTGTTCTGCTCCGGATCGAGTACTTCTAAGAGCGCTGCGGCGGGGTCTCCCCGGTACTCCGCAGAAAGCTTATCAACCTCGTCGAGCAAGAACACTGGATTGCGTACTCCCACAGTCTTCATTGCCTGAATGATACGTCCAGGGAGAGCGCCAACATAGGTGCGCCGGTGCCCGCGAATCTCCGCCTCGTCATGCACGCCACCCAGTGAAATATGCGCGAATTTGCGACCGAGGGCGCGGGCTATCGAACGGCCCAAAGATGTTTTACCAACACCGGGAGGGCCAATGAAGCAGAGAATCTGTCCCTGGCTTTCGCTCTTAGTGTGTCCGTCCAGGAATGCGCGTTTTTGGCGCAGCTGGCGTACCGCCAGGAACTCCATGATGCGCTCCTTGATACCCTCCAGCCCGTAGTGATCTTCATCCAGCACTCGCCGCGTATATTCAATGTTGAAGCTGTCGTCGCTGCGCTCAGTCCACGGAAGTGCCAGTATCCATTCTATATAAGAGTGCATGACCGCGATCTCGGCTGATTGAGGAGGTGTCCGCTCAAGGCGGTCAATCTCTTTACGCACTTTAGTTGCAATCTCAGGTGGTAACGACTTTTCGTTTAACCTGATGCGCAGTTCGTTCACCTCGCCGGAAGTTTCCATCCCCAACTCTTCCTGGATCGCGCGCAATTGCTCACGCAGGTAAAACTCCTTCTGAGTACGGTCTACCTGAGAGCGTACACGGCTGCGAATCGTCGATTCCAGTTCGAGGATTTCGATTTCATTGCCCATAATCACACAGATCTTCTCGAGGCGTGCCAGTGGGTCCAGTGTTTCCAACAACTCTTGTTGCTGTTCAGGATCGGTAACGAGGTGTGCTGCGAGCATGTCTGAAAGTCGAGCGGGAGTCTTGAGAGCGATAATCGAGTTAATATCTTCTACGGAAAAGCGGCGGTTAAGTTGAGCGTAGCGCTCGAAAAGGTTAGTGGCATGGCGTACCAACGCATCGGCTTGTGGGCCGAGGGAGTGGATTTCCTGTGGAGTGGTCACGCTGACTCTTAGAAAGGGTTCCAGTTCTTCGAACTCTTCGATCTGCACGCGATGTACGCCGCTTAATAGCATTTGGAAGCTACCATCCTGTTGCTGGTGCATGGTCGTAATTTCTACCAGCGTGCCTGTAGGATAGATATCCTTTGGCTGGGGATCATCGATATCTGGATCGCGTTGTGACGCGGCGATCAGCAAATGTTGGAGCTGCATCATCGCTTCTTCAACTGCACGCACCGACTTTTCGCGAGCAACAGCCAATGTCATACGTGTGCGAGGAAACACGACCATGTTTTTTAACGCCACGAGAGGATATGTCTCATGGTTATCCGTATTTGTATCCCGGCGTTCTTCTTCGCTCACGTATTCCCGCCTTGCTAGGGTTCGATTAATACTGCCTGGATAAAAAAGTGAGTAAAAGCGAATAAGCCTGCATTATGCAGACTCATCTTCAGAATATGCTGGTGCACGCTCGGTGCGTGTAATCAGCAATGGTTTGCTACGTTGCGAAATCACATCGGCGTTGATGATAACTTTCTTCACATCCGCGCGCGACGGGATTTCGTACATTATTTCAAGCAGTATATCCTCAATGATACTTCGTAACCCTCGTGCTCCTGTACGTTGTTTCAGAGCTCCCTCGGCTGCTGCGTTAAGGGCATCCTGAGTAAACACAAGTTCAACCCGGTCAAGCTGTAAAAACTTTTGATACTGCTTGACAATCGCGTTTTTCGGCTCAGTCAAGATACGGATGAGCGCATCTTTATCCAGGCTGTCTAACGAAACGGCAACCGGCAAGCGCCCCACGAACTCAGGAATCAAGCCATATTTGAGCAGGTCATCGGGAATAAGTTTCGTTAAGACTGACTCTTCTGCTTGTTCAGGCACAGTGGTTGACCTGAAGCCCATCGTCTTATTACTGCCCAGGCGTTGCTCAACGATTTTGTCAAGCCCTTCAAAAGCGCCGCCACAAATGAACAGTATATTGGCGGTGTTGATCTGGATAAAGTCCTGGTGCGGGTGCTTCCGTCCACCCTGCGGTGGTACATTGGCGATCGTGCCCTCAATAATCTTGAGAAGAGCCTGTTGTACTCCTTCCCCTGAAACATCACGGGTGATGGACGGATTATCAGACTTGCGCGCGATTTTGTCGATTTCATCGATATAGACGATGCCACGCTCTGCTCGAGCCACGTCAAAGTCAGCCGTCTGAATCAATCGCAGGAGTATATTTTCAACATCCTCACCGACATATCCTGCTTCTGTCAGCGCCGTCGCATCTGCGATGCAGAAAGGCACATCCAAGATCTTTGCGAGTGTCTGTGCCAGTAGGGTTTTACCGCATCCTGTAGGACCGATGAGGAGAATGTTACTCTTACCCAGCTCTACATCATCGATTTGCATGCCTACGCCGATGCGCTTGTAATGGTTGTATACTGCCACCGCCAGAGTCTTCTTGGCTCGCTCCTGCCCGATCACATAGTGGCTGAGCTGCTCATAAATCTTCTTGGGCGCTGGTATCTTGCCTGTTTGCAGACGTGGCTTCGTGACGGTAGCTTGCTCCTCTTCGATGATCTCTCGACAGAGGTCGATGCACTCATCACAAATGTAGACACCTCCAGGACCAGCGATGAGTCGTTGTACCTGGTCCTGACTCTTGCCACAGAAAGAGCAACGGTAAGTAGTTCGCATATTTTTCGAATTTGCCACGTGTGTCACCTTTCCCTGTAGGAGCTTCAGCAGTAGCTCTGCGAGCGTGTATCCAATCCTTCGCGATCGTAGAACTAATCTATTGCACCTCTATTCCTGTATCAGTTGTCGATTCGGTTGTTTCATCTGTTGGGGTCGTTCCAGCCTCCTCAGTCTCACTATCAGAGGCGGAGAGCTGGGTGACATCTTCTCCCTTTTGAGCAACCGTAGTCTCTGCAGCCTCTGCAGTCCCTTCTTCACCTGCAAGAGCGGCAGCCTCAGCATTAGCCACGCTGGATTCTTCGCTTTCTGGCTCTGGTCCAGCCGCCAGTTCTACCAGGCGTGTGACAGCCTTTTCACGGAGAAGACTTTGTGCCAGCGCTCGAATCTGCCCTTCTGTTTGAGGCAGATTTTGCCCAACCTGAGCATAAGCGCTGAAGAGCGCGTTTACCTCTTCAGGTGCAACACTGATCTCTTCTTTCTTGATTACTTCATCAAGCACGAGTTGACGTTTCACACGGTTTTCGGCGTCGGGCTCGAGTTCTTTCAAGTATTCTGCGCGAGACTTCTTGAGCAACATCAAGTATTGATCAAGGGACATGTGTTGTCGCTCCAGTAAATGTGAGAATTGGTGCAACATCTCCTCTGTTTCTTCCTGGATCAGTACAGGATGAAGAGTAAAGTTTGACTGCTCGATGACTGCATTGACTACCTTTTCTCGCAGTTCATCGCGTATACGTCGCTGCTTGCTTTCTAGTAGATTGTCGCTGATGGCCTTGCGCAGATCTTCCAGCGTCTGATACTCATCATTGCTTGCCTGAACAGCAAACGCATCATCGAGTTCGGGAAGTTCTTTGAACTCTACTTTGTGTAGTGTAACTGCGTACTGCGCTTCTTTCCCTGCAAGCTTCTCATTGCTGTAGTCAGCTGGTATAGTGGTAGTAAACGTCTTGCTTTCACCGGCCTGCATACCTGCAATATGCGCATCCATACCAGCAAAGAGGCCAGGCCGTTCCTCTGTCAGTTCAAAGGGATTATCTTTCAGGTCAGACATGCTCTCATCATCTACAGTCAGCTTCAGATCCATCGTCACCCGGTCGCCTATCTGAGCAGGACGCTCGACAACTTCCCAGGTAGCCTGGCGATTGCGCCGCGATTCAAGCTCTTGCTCAACCTCTTCGGAAGTGACAATAGCCTCTTCGCGCTCAAAATGCAGTGAGTGATAATCGCTCAGCTCAACTGGCGTCAGGATAGGTACCTTGAGGCTGAAGTGGTAGGGCTGACCCATTTCAAATTCTGGGGCATCCAGTTCAGGCTGTGTAAGAGGCGTGATATCGTGTTCTTTTAGGATATTGCGGTAGGCCTCGCTCATCAAGTCGTCGAGCCCTTCCTGGTAAATATACTCCTTACCGAGTCTGCGTTCTAACAATGAACGTGGGGCTTTCCCCCGGCGGAAGCCAGGCACATCAACCTTTTGTACCAGCTTGCGGTATGCTTTGTCTGAAGCTTTTTCCACTTCATCCCAGGAAAAATCTATTTCGACAAGTGCCTCACTGCTTGGCAATTTTTCAACCGAGACCTTCACATTTCCTCCAACACATGTATCTTACTGAGTATCTACCTTGCTCGACAATCACAAAGGCAACCCCTACATTATTCAGATAGTATACTTTCATTATACTCAAGGCAAGCTCCAATTGGGAAGTATAGAGAGGGTGAGCGATCCCAATTGACTATCAGAGCGAACGAGAGACATGTCTTGTCCCTGTGTCCAATCTATACCAGGGACACAAAGGACCAATGGTTGTCTCGACATACCTGATGGCCTTTACTCAGGCAAACCTGGAGCGGGAGATGGGGATCGAACCCACGACTTTCTCCTTGGCAAGGAGATGCTCTACCACTGAGCCACTCCCGCAACGTTGCGAAACTTCCAAACAAAAGGTGCAATACCTGTCACTGTTATTGAGGTGGGCGGTGAGAGACTCGAACTCTCATGGCTTGCGCCAACGGATCCTAAGTCCGCCCTGTCTACCAATTTCAGCAACCGCCCGCAATACTCCCCTGGAATAGAAAAAATCTCACTTCAGGATGATACATCAGTGGACAAGCTACTGTCAAGTTGAATATCGGGCAGCACTCCGTTTGGGCTATTTCCAGTGTCAGCTCTCAATCTTATCTTCATAGCTGAGATTCCCTCAATAATTCATAATGAGCCTTATCAATTTGCGTCATGAGCGAGTGGATGATAGAATGATGCCATATTCTTATGTGATATCAAATCCGTTTGAACAGGGAGTGTGTGGCCAGCAGCGACTGCGGGCTGCGGACAAGGGCCTCCGGGCGAGGGCAAGCCTCGCCCCTACATTTCTATAAGGAAGCAATAGGATTTGGTATGAATAGTCCATAGGTCAGAAGAGTCACAAATTATAACGCTCAGGTATATCTACAGGATAGTCTAAGACATGCATTATAAGCCAACATCGGCGACTACCTCTACAGACCTGCGTCGACCCGATCTTTACATCAATCGTGAATTGAGTTGGATCGAGTTCAACCGGCGTGTCTTTGAAGAGGCACAGGATAGTCGTCATCCTTTGCTAGAGCGTGTGAAGTTTCTCTCCATCTTCGAAACCAACCTCGATGAGTTCATCATGATTCGCCTGGCTGGACTAAAAGATCAGATAGTAGCTCACGTTACCTCTGTAAGTCCCGATGGACTCACTGCAGAACAGCAGCTGCGAGCTGTTCGTCGATGCCTAGTCCCACAGGTGCAACAGGTGCGGCAATACTGGCGTGATGAGCTCATGCCTTTACTGGCGTCGCGCTATATCTATATTTTAGATTATGAGCAACTGGACGCGCAGCAGCGAGCTGCAATGGAGTCCTACTTTGAGCACGAGATTTTTCCAGTCTTGACGCCCTTAGCGGTTGATGCGGGTCATCGTTTCCCGCATATCTCTAACCGCAGCCTGAACCTGGCTGTTGTGATTACTGATACCACCTATGGCGAGCGATTCGCGCGTGTCAAAGTTCCACCTGCTTTGCCACGTCTTGTCCCTGTACCAATTGCAGAAAATTCACAGGGAGCAGTAGCTTTTGTATGGATCGAGCAGGTCATCGCCGCTCACCTGAATATGCTCTTTCCAGGCTTTGATGTGTGGGAATCCTACCCATTTCGTGTGCTGCGCGATGCTGATATTGAGCTGCGGGAAGACGATTCTGCCGATCTGCTCGAAAGTATCGAGCAGGGCCTGCGGGAGCGGCGTTTTGGTTCGGTAGTTGATTTGGCGGTTAATCCATCCATGCCTCTGCGTATTCGTAGCCTGTTGCTTGACAACCTGGAAATCACTTCAGAAGATCTGACAGTTATCGATGGACCGCTTGGTATGGGCGATGTCATGGAATTACACCACCTGGATCGGCCGGACTTAAAGGATCCTTCGTTTACGCCGCGCACGCCGCCTGAACTACGTAAAGATCATGACCTCTTTGCTGCTATCCGGCAGCATGATTTATTGATGCACCATCCTTATGATACTTTTGACTCTGTTGTGGAGTTCATTCGTGCAGCCGCACAAGACCCACATGTACTTGCGATTAAACAGACGCTGTACCGCGTAGGGACGAATTCGCCTGTTGTCAGTACACTGCTGGAGGCGGTTGAAAACGGCAAACAGGTGGCTGTGCTGGTCGAACTTAAGGCACGTTTCGATGAGGAGAATAATATCGAATGGGCAAGGGCATTAGAGCGTGCTGGCGTGCATGTAGTGTATGGCCTGGTGGAATTAAAGGGGTTGGTAGGTTTAAAGACACATGCAAAGATAGCGCTGGTAGTGCGTAAGGAGGCGGATGGTCTGCACCGCTATGTGCACCTGGGAACTGGAAACTATAATGCTACTACTGCGCGTATATATGAGGACCTTTGCTTGCTGACATGCCGCCAGGATATAGGAGCGGATGCTACAGCGCTCTTTAACTTGCTGACAGGGTATTCGAGACAAAGCACGTATAGCAAGCTGCTGGTTGCCCCTTTGGGGCTGCGGAATGGCATGCTGGAGCGCATCGAGCGCGAAATTTCCCTGCATCGTGAGCATGACAATGGACACCTGATCTTTAAGATGAATGCGCTGGTGGACCCAGAAATCATCGATGCGCTCTACCACGCATCACAGGCAGGTGTGAGCATCGACCTGATCGTACGGGGTATTTGTTGCCTGCGCCCAGGGATCGAGGGGATAAGTGAGACTATTCGCGTGAGAAGTATTGTTGGCCGTTTTCTGGAGCATAGCCGCATATTTTATTTCAGAAATGGCGGCGATGAGGAGATACTCCTGGGCAGTGCGGATATGATGCAACGCAACCTGGATGGTCGCGTCGAGACGCTTTTTCCCATAGAAGACCCCGTTTTGCGCGTGGCAATCCGCGATCGCTTGCTGAAGCCTGAGCTCGCTGATACAGGGAATGCGCATGAGTTGTTGTCCGATGGGCACTATCGACGCGTACAGCCTGAGCCAGGTGAGCCGCCATTTGATAGCCAGGAATGGTTCATTACGCACCCGCTACTCGGGTCTGATAGGGACCTCCATGACCATATGATCAGTGCTTTGCCATCTGGGGCTTGAGAAGCGATCTCTATGAAAGATCTCCTCGTGATAAGTAGGGGATGAACGTTACTCCCTGGCCAGGAACAAACTCTGCATCTTATACCTAGGAGAAAAAGGCTACAATGGCTACAATATAGGTATTGACGGATGATGGGAGGGATGCTATAGTGTGGCGCATAGAAATTGTATCTATGCCAAGGTAGCTCAGTTGGTAGAGCACAGCACTGAAAATGCTGGTGTCGTCGGTTCGATTCCGTCCCTTGGCACCATATAGCCCACGGGATGCGCAACGAGTTTTAACACATCGTTTTGGTTAGCTTAAAAGCGTGCTTCATTGGCCCCTGAGTACAAACGATACGGGAAACAACGATAACGGCTGAAAACTATCGGCAGCGTGGGTGAGCCACAGAATTCCAAAATTTATACGTTTCCGTGTTTTGCCTGAATAGCTGGCACTCTTATCATGGATAGGGGACATCAAATGAGACGCCATTGCGAGACTGGGCAATCGCAATGGTGGTATCTGCCGCCGCCTTGATATCAGGGCGCACTCCCACCCAGCCAGAGAAATCCAGGAGACGCAGAACCTCATCTACGAACGGGAAAAGGAAACGCAAAGCAGTGCAAGTAAAGCGATATGGCTCCAGAATAGCCTTCTCTGGCTCCTCAAGGAACTGCATCAATCCCCACTCAGAAAATGGCATGTTTTCCGGAATTATCTGATCAAACGCGTAAATCGCCTGGGCATCATCCCGGTTCAAGTAGGCAATATTGCAATCTGAGATGATCTGTCCACTGTTGTAGTGCGCACCTGTTAGCACCAGGCGGTGCTGGATTGTATCACGTGGAGCGTAAAACAGAGCAATCTTCGCCTGCTGCTGACGACCGCGCAGGAAGGATGCAAGTGGGGGAGCTGCTGCATCTAGGAGAGCAAAAAACGGGTTTGCCCGCCCTATTGGACGCTCTTCCCGCAACGTGAGGTCCTGGCGTCCCGCCCGCAAACTAAAGCGATGGAGAGCTATCCACGCCAGACTATCGAATACGCCGGTAGCCAGCATGAAAAAGTAGTTGAGCTGGTTGAGCATCTCATCACGCCCGTCACTTGTGGGAACGCTGTAGCGCAACCACCCGATACGGTCGCAGGCCTGCATCTGGCCGATGAGCCGGGCATAGAGCGATTGCATATGGTCGGCGATATGATCGCCAGCAGGCAAATCCTCTTCCCCATAGACAGTATATGGCCATGCCTGTTGGAAGGTCGGCACCAGTTGCCACAGACGCTGCCAGTAGTAGGCACTCCTTTTGTCCGCGTAATTCGTCTTAAGGTGATATTTGCCATGTGCTTTGAGGAACAGGCTGACATATCGCCTGGCCTCAGTTGGCGTTAGCACAAAAACATTGCGCTCCGGGCGAGGAATCAACGCAAGATTGAGCAGGCTTTGATTACGCGTAACGAAGAGATGTCGCCCTAATGCTTGATGTATGTTGACATCAATAATTGGAGCTGTTGGCTCACCTGGTCGCTGCATCTTCTCCCAGTTTGCATTCAACGATAGTCCATGAAAGCGCTTGAGAGGACCTGGTACACGTTCGTTATCATACGTTGCTATACCACATTGAGCAAACCACTCCGTCCCCTGATTGCTACGTGCAGGAGTGACAAGAAGATCAATACAGGACCTCGTCTCTCCAATATTGATTCCCTTGCCCATCGCCACCAACCAGTCCCTAGCCTGCGCATCCTCACCTTGCGTCTCAGCAAGATCATCAGTGTCAAGGGTCACACACAAGCGTGGAAGCTCAAGCTGAAGCTTCGGGTATCCCACTTGCGGAATGCGCCCAAGCGGGTCGAGCGTCTGAATCAAATTAATCGCTTCATACACCCCCATCGTCGCAACTTCTACCAGGTTTTGTGCGAATGCGCCATTCGGTGATTGCCGAATGTTATTATTCATAACCCTGTTCTCCATACAATACTTATCACATCAAAAAAGTGAAGAAACTGGCCGTTCTGTGTCATTTAACTTAATTCATGGTGTGTTTCTACCATAAAACTTGCCCACGGTTGGCTTGAGAGGCGCGTCAAGGCGATTTTTGAGAAAAATTTCTCTCGCATAACCTGGCGTGTCATCTTATCTCATCTATTTTGGCACTGTTCAGAAGTGATGCAACGACCGATTTTATTACCATAACCTGGCGCGTGTCTATCGGGAACCGCTTCTGGAGCGGCAGGCCCTTTTGCCACCATAATCTGGCGCAAGGTTGAAAAACAGATGAGGCAAATGGCGCAAAGCAAGCCCAAATAGCCAGAGTGTCAATGTCGCGCCAGGTTATGCGAGAGAGGCAACTTTCTCAAAGCGCCCGGCAGCGTGGCAGGTTATTTGGCAAACCCGCGCAGAATAGCTGATAAATGACATTCTGTCCTGAAACTGCGGTTGGATCGATCTCTACCTTCACCCAATCTTGATCGGTTTCCTTATTCTCACGAAACATTGCATTTTGACCCTTTTAGATAGAAAATTTTTAGATATATTAGACCATCGTTTGCGATTTGTCAATGTCTACACCATGAGAACAATACGTGGTGGCCACCTGAGCATACCCGATTTTCCGGGAGTGCAAATCATGCGGGCGCTCTGATGGGTGCTCGCGAGGTCGCTTGTAGTTGAGCCAAGAGTGATTGAAGCGGGCAGAAGTGATCTTATTCGTTGTTTCCCGTACCGTTCATACTCGAACCCCTTCATTTCACTTTTGCTTCCTTGTCAAAAACAAGCGGGATAATTAAAAGAGCCTGTGGAACTCTCTCAGTGGAAAGTAGCATCTCGTTGCGCATCTCGTGGGAAAGCAGAATTCTGCAATTTACAAGGAAAGAACGCCTATCTTGTGCTATACTTAAAGCGTTTACCTCTTATGCATAGTTAGGAGAGGAGGTACGAGCATGTCAGAGAGGTCCACAGAAGTTGTGGTGTTCTGTTCCTATGCGCGTGAGGACGAAATGTGGTTACAGAAGCTGGAAAACCACCTGATCTTGCCCCAGCGACAAGGACTCATTTCCCTCTGGTATGATCGGCTCATTGTTCCCGGTACTGATTGGGCCAAGACCATTGATACGCAGTTAGAAACAGCCTCAATCATACTGCTACTAGTGAGTGCGGACTTCTTCGCTTCCGACTACTGTTATGGCACCGAGATGAAGCGCGCCTTGGAGCGCCAAGAAGCGGGCGAAGCACAAGTCATCCCTATTCTGGTACGTGCAGTGGACTGGAAGGATGCTCCATTTGCACATCTACAAGCCCTGCCCACCGGTGCCAACCCGATCGCATCCTGGAGTGACAGTGATACCGCGCTGGCCAATGTTGCTGAAGGGATTCGCCGTGCCATTGAGCAAGTGCCCTTACGCCCTAACATATTACCAGATAATAAGCAGGCAGTTTCAAAAGAGGGGAATGGACATGACGAGATGGATCCACCCCCGCAGCCACAAGGTAAAGAGCGGGAGTCTTATATTGGCTCCTCTCAACACATAGGAACATTTGTGCGGCAACAAAACGAATTCGATTTGGCCCTGGTTAGGGCCATGCCAGGGCAAGGCTCTTATGCTAAGACCTACCTACAGGCAAAAAACCAAAAAGTGATTGATAGGGTTTTGTCATCTCTTGCAGATGCTTGTGAAGCTTGCGACCTTTGGTGGTTTGCGGGATATCAACATGGCCCTGCGTGCCCAATAAAAAGATTAGCTGAAGAAGTGTGGTTGATACAACACGATGAGTGTAAAATCATTGATTTGTGGATATATCGGCATCCAACGCTTGAGCGTCAATACGTCTTTCTCCATTTAGCTCCTCAACCCCCGTTTGGCCTATACAGTGGCGATGCAAATATTGATAGGGAAGAAGCAGGATATTATAAGGGGAGGTACGTAACAAGGGGGGAGTATGATGACGGGTATGCTGAAATAGATGAAGAGGTTATCGAGCTCCAGGGCGTTGAATTACGTTCAAGAAACTTGAAGGACGATTTCTATGTCCTCGTACCAAAATACAGCGTCTATAATCAACACGCAAATGACCAGCAAACAGATGAGGTGTATCAGACCCTTCGTGCTGCGGGAAAAATCGACCAATCCCTTTTGCACCCCTTGGAACGGTTGCCGCGAGCATGGTGGATGGATTGGTGAGATTAGAGGCTATACAGGAAGACCAAAGGATACTCTCATGCTACTGTACTGCTAAGCTAAAACTCGTTGCGCATCCCGTGGGTATAGTGAATGATAATGGACATAATGGAGCCTCAAACCATTCTTTGTGGGGTTTGAGGCTTTACTTCAGTACACAAGGTTTTTCGATTTGACAGCAAAACTGACAGCGTTGGCGAATGCAAAAACAAACATCATTCTGAGCTTACGTGTACATGGTTCCAAGCTCAAAAATCGGATTCGCCAACACTGTCAAAACTGAAAGCAAAAGGCGCGTCCATGAGTAGTCAGACTGATAATACTAACGCAACTTCGTCTACATCCATATTGCTGGGAAAGTCCAAAGAGCGTCTGGTTGCGTTCTTTCAGCAACCATCAGTAAAGAAATTAGTGCCTGTGCTGGTTCCAAGCGCATTAGCTGCGGCTCTCTTCCCCGTATTTGGGCCAGCAGTCGCAGGGGTGGCTGTGGCGGTTGCCGTGAAGAACGGCTTGAGTCTTCTAGGAATTTCTTTTAGCGATGATACCATTAAGAAGCTACTAAGGCCACTTGAAGGCCAACGACTTGATGAGAGCGACATGCAAGATATACTGCAAGAGACCTTGGAGAAACTGATAGCCCAGGATAAGCAGGTTAACGAGGAAGCCGCGAAGGCTTTGGTTGTTGTTACACCAACTATCAAGGAGGCTGCGTTGACCAATCCTAAGCTTGACGTGCTGTGGTTAGGTGCGAGTCTGGAGGCCAATCTCAATCAACAGGGTGAAAAGATGGCGCAGATTGCTTCCGAGGTGTTTGCCCTTGTACAGAAGAACGGGGCAGAGTTAGAGGCGGACAAGCAGCGCATCTTACGAGTTTGGTCGCAGATTGCTGTAGAGGTGAATGCCACGAACGAAAGTGACATAAGCGATGTTGAGTCACAAGCAAGCAGCGCGGGAGGTGACATAGGCCATCGAATTGCCGCCGATAACAAAAGTACCATTAAGAATGTGAAGATAAACTCGGAAATACATTAACTAAGTCAGGTGAGAACATAATGGATGTTAATGGTAAGAACTTGTAGATTCCCATTTAGGCGCCTCGCTCCTAAATCTATCTTGGGTATCCATTAGTGAAAGTGGAACGCTTCTTTATCAACGTTCATCAGCTTTATATAGGGATGTGAGGTTTGGCAAAACGCGCCCACATAGACAACACTTTTCGCGATCCACTTGGAGACTTCACCGATCGTGAAGACATTCTCGAGCTGTTTGAGCGATACTTACAATCTCCCCACGGTGGCGATTATTTGCTAGCAATCAAGGGCAATAGCGGTACTGGCAAGACTTTCCTCATCTCCTACCTCTCGCGGCACGTCTGCCCCCAACTTAAACAGCGATGGCATACAGGTAACCTCTCATTTGCACAATCCGATATCCCTAACTTCCAAAACATGCTTACCGTAATGGAAAGCGTGCTTGAAGGTTGCGTACCCACGGATATCTTCCAAAACTATTATGAAGAATGTAAAGAGTATATCCGCAGCTTTAACGAGTACAGGAACGCTATTACCGTCAAAGTGGATGTAAAGGCTGAAGGTCAATCCTCAATCTCTGATGTTATCGCAAGCCCCCAAGTCGATGCCCAGGTAAGAACACGCGAGTTGCACTTACGTGCCCAATTAAGTAAAGCACTTGTCGAAGTATCTAAGTCGAGGCAACAGCCCTTATGTTTGTTCATCGATGACTTTGAACGTCTCAATGATGCAACTCCTGAACTCGTCTCTTGGTTCTTCCGCGATGTTTTGCAAGGGTTAAGCAAGGCCAGTGCACATCCCTTACGTATCGTGACGTGTGGCTGGAAAGCGCCCAGTACCATTGCTGTTGAGCCATTTCGTGTGCAGCTATTCGAATTGAAAGACTTTGACCTAGTACACGTACAGGAATACCTTGAGAGGTATGGCATTACTAGTGCTACTAATACTCACCCAACTCATGAGTTAGTTGCTGCTTTCTATGAACTTACAAAGGGGCACCCACTCGTTCTAGGCTTAGCTGTTACTTACTTTAATGAACTTCCCAGCAGGGAACGTACCGCAGCAAGCTTACATACAAGAAGAACCTTAGTGGATGAAAAAGCGCGTATCGAGTTCCTGGAAGAGCGTCTCTTGCAGCGTCTGCCCGAGCCATTTCGCACTCTTTTAGAGCGTGGACCCATTTTGCGTGCTTTTGACCAATCGGCATTGCGAATTCTCTTGAGTGCTAATATTGAAGGAATTCCTGCTTTAGGAACGTTGGATGACCGCAGCTATGAGCAATTCTTGCAGTATCCTTTCATTAATCGAGAGAACGGTTTGGATAATACATTGATGGCTCAGCCCACTTTTCATGATTTAGTGCGCCGTGTACAACTTGAGGCGCTGCGTCACCATCATCCCGAAACAAAAGAGCAACTACACCTGACAATGATAGATTACTATATGCAGAGAATTGATATCGAGCTAGAGCTACAAAAGACTTATTCGGCAAATGTTAAAGATTCTTTTATGTCTGCATACGCCGAATGGTTCACAGAAATACCTGAAAAAGCGTTCAAGATGCTTTTAGAGTTTTTCTATCACTCCTTGCAGGTGAGGGAGCTCCAAAATGATGTGTTTAAAGCATGGGAAAACATTATAGAAGTATTGGTAGATAAGCGGCAGCGGAAGCGATCTGGGCAACTCCTGGAGGTGATAAGACAACTGACAGAAGAAGGGGAAAGCTTTCTAGACAAGTCAAGCAATTCCTATGGTCGATACTTAGTCTGGCATACCAGATTCTTAGAACAAGAGGAGGCAAGCTGGGAAGAAGCGCTAGTGATATTGAAGGAAGCGGCAACGCTTTTTGAGAACGTGAAAAGCCAATTTGACCAAGCGAAATCCCTTAACGGCATTGGTTTCATCTATCGTAAGCAGGGCAAGTGGGAAGAGGCATTGACCTACTATGAGCGGGCTCTAGCTCTCAAAGAGCGGATAGGCAATCAGATTGATATTGCTACCTCATTCAATAACATCGGTGAGATTTATCGAGAACAAGAGAAATGGGAGAAGGCACTACATTACCATGAGCGCGCTTTGGACATCTATCGGCAAGTAGGAAATCCTATCTTTATTGCTACCTCACTTAACAACGTTGGCGGAGTATACAAGGAACAAGGGAAGTGGGAAAAGGCATTAGACTATTGCGAGCAAGCCCTACCCCTCCTTGAAAAGGTAGGAAATCCCATCTACATTGCCAATGTTCTTAGCAATCTCGGCTTCATCTATCAAAAGCTAGGACAGTGGAGAAAAGCGATCGAGAGTCGTACCAAAGCTTTCACACTCTTTGAGCGTTTAGGAGACGGTTTTGAGTCAGAGGCGATCGATCAAATGGAAGCGTTGGCAGTCTGCTATGCTAAGTTGGGGGAGAACAAAAAGAGCTCAGCATGCAAGACACGTGCTCAACAAATCCGTCAGAATACACAGGAGTACCAATGAACTGATTAAGAGGGATAATGGACATGCATTGGAGAAATAAATGTAATCAAACCACATCATACTTGATATTCATATCATCTTCTAATAGCGTGAATTTGAATAATGTTTAAACACCTCATCGCATGAAGGATCAAGTTGTCTGTTTGGCACTTCTCATTTATTAGCAAAGGTGTAAAACTGCTCTAAAAGTGGCTTTACATCTTTATCTTTTCATAGCCACCGATCTATTGAAAGCAAAACTGCCAGCAAAAGGCGAGCTAACCACTAAAAATGTCATTTAACCCATCCATTGTATACTTTTGTATCGTCGTTAAGATATGAGAGTACCTATCTTATTTCGCTGTGCCTTAAAATCTCTTGTGCTATCTTCGGATGTACTCCCTTACTAAGCTCTTCTTTGTCCGTAGTGACACCGCGCTTCAACACGCTGGAGTGTTGAAGAGACGCCATAGATAAACAGACATTTGGAGATAAGAAATTAGGTGGCAGCATTGGGAGAAGAGGTCTGCTTGATGGCGGGCAGGAGACTTTCACAGACAGGTGTGCCAAGCAGACGCAGTAATTCTTCCAGAGCAAAGACGCCATAGCACCCAGCAAGGTAGATCACCGCAGGGGCGTTGCCCAGTTCGTGCTGCCGCAGACGACGTAGCCGCCGCCTGTTGCGCTTGCCGCCATGCTGACTCACCGATGCGCCGCAGTGCATCGCGCAACGTATCGGGATGACAGGGCAACGACTCTTCTTGCCGCCCTTCAGAGTGCCGATGCCGCCCATTGCTGCCCGCAGGGATCTGCTCTGGTGCCCACCCCAGGTGCAATAACATGGCGAGGTCTCGGAACAGCACCGAGCTTCCTCTCTCCCTCTATTTTATCTCCTCCTTTCCCTTATCTCCAATTGTCTGGCTGCTGTCAGAAATAGGCTTACCTCAAGACGCAGCTAGGCATACAATAGATCAATTACAGAGTATGCTACAGTCTATGGAAGAACAAATATCACAGTAATCCGAATTTTCATCTCACACGCAGGATAATAGCAAACCGTAGAACAGATCCGTCAGGGCTTAAGGCTAAGGGCTAACACCGTTGAGAGCCATAGTCCTTTGATCTCAGAGTCTGTCAAGAGGTTGGTGGAAATAGCTTGTGACTGTTGTCAATCACCTTTGCCAAAAGCCACTTTCAGCGCGGCTGAGGCGTTCCCTCTTGATCAATCACCTCCTTTACGACTAACCAATGCGGGTCCAGGCAGAGAGCAGAGAGTCTAGCACATCTCCAGGCCTATAGCATGCGTAAAATTACGCATCTCTTCTAAGCGAAGGTGAAGCTCTCCTCACCTCTGAACGTCCCACTGCAGGATTGTTGCCCCGAGCACA
>WNGD01000544.1_pt1 | contig 40242 bp, 34 predicted proteins | sample 5400671 | NCBI WGS metagenome assembly WNGD01 (sample SAMN13153369, study PRJNA577476) | soil metagenome | isolation source: 40 cm soil or saprolite under grassland replicate 2 | place: USA:California | collected 2016-06-15 | reverse complement strand
TTGGGCCCGAGCGCCGCGGAGCGTGGCCCGCTGTAGGGACGCGGCCGGTCTTCCCGCGCGTACTGGAACCGGAACTCGTTGGACGTATTGGACGACAGGTACGACACCAGGCTGCCGTTCACCGCGTTGGAATGGTCACGCTCCAGCGCGTTCGCGCTGCGCGCCCAGGTATCCACGTCGAAAGTGCCGTTCTTCTGTTCGGACCAGGTGTAGTTGTACTTGAGCGACAGAGTGTGCCGGTCCGAGAGGCGGAAATCAAACTTCGCGAGCAGCGCGCGCGCGTTGTTGGTGCGCCCGATCGAGCCGAAGTCAGTCGCCAAGACGCCGCCGTAGGCCGAGCCCATCCACGTCTTCAACGAATCGAGCGAGGTGCTCGTGGGCCGCGTACGCTGCTTCACATCACTGTAGACCTGCTGATCATAGGCGACAAAGAAGAAGGCGCGATCGCGCTTGATGGGCCCACCGAGCGTGAAGCCGACTTGGCTTTGTCCGAAGTCCGGGTCATAACTATACCCCGCGTGGATGGGCGTCCCCGAAATGGCGTCCGACTTGCCGAAGTAGTGAACCGAGCCAGACAGCTTGTTGGTGCCGGACTTGGTGATCACGTTCACGAATCCGCCCGAGGAACGTCCGAACTCCGCGTTCGCGCCACCCGCCACGACTACGATCTCCTGCACCGCGTCGAGATTGAACGTGAACGCCGGCCGCTGGCCGCCGCGCTGCTCGCCGAAGAACGGATTGTTGAAGTCGGCGCCGTCGACCGCCACGTTGTTGTGGATGCCCTTTTGTCCGGCAATAGAGAGCTCGTCGCCGTCCGGCCCCTGCACGATCGCCACGCCGGGCGTCAGTAACGTCAGGTTCAGGAAATTGCGGCCGTTGTTGGGCAGCCCCGACACCGCGCCGGTGGGAAGCCGGGACGCCGCCTCCACCTGTCCCGCGTCCACCACGGACGGTGCGCCCTCGACGACGACGGCCTGCAACGTGACGGCCGCGAGGGCGAGAGTGACGTCCACCGTGCTGCCGACGCGGACCGGAATGCCGTTGCGCCGGCTCTCGCTGAAGCCCACCGCGCGCGCCGTCACATCGTAGGTGCCGAGCGGCAGCAGCGACGCGACGAAAACGCCGCGCTCGTTCGTGGTGAGCTGGCGTTGGAATCCGGTTTGCGTCTCGTGCAGCGTGACGTTTGCGCCCGCCACGGGTGTCCCGGAGGGATCGGTCACGACCCCGCGGATGATGCCGGTAGTCGCCTGCGATTGAGCCGCGATGATGATTGGGAACGCGACGGCCAACATCACGAGCCCGAGAAGCTTGCGCGCCATGCTTCGGCCTCCGAACGGGGTGGGGAGTTCCTTGGAGCGGCTAGGGTACCACTCGGATGGACGGATGGCAAGAAGGGAAAATGAGGACGGTAAGAGACGGTAAATAAGACGACGGTAAAAGACGGTAAACGGAGTATTATTCCAAGCGCCCTTACCGTCCTTTACCGTCGATGTATCTACCGTCCCTTACCGTCGCTTTTTCTACCGTCCTTTACCGTCGGTTTAGAAATGCAGAATGCCGAAATCGCCCGCCTCCTCGGTGACGTCGCCGACCTGCTGGAGATCTCCGGCGGGAATCCGTTCAAGGTACGCGCGTATCGCAACGCGGCGCGCACCGTCGCGGACCACCCGGATCCCATCGCCGAGCTCGTCAGCGGTGGGGACTTCGACCTGACCGACCTGCCGGGGATCGGGGACGGCATCGCGAAGGAGATCACGGCGCTGGTCGAGACCGGCACCCTGCCCCAGCGCCAGCAGCTCGTCGCCACCCTCCCCCCTGGCTTACTCGAGCTGCTCCGGATTCCCGGGCTCGGCCCCAAGCGGGTCAAGCTGTTCCACGAGCGGCTGAAGGTGAACAGCGTGGCGGATCTCAAAGAGGCGCTGGAAAAAGGAAAGATCGCGAAGCTGGGGGGATTCGGTCCCAAGCTGCTCGACAAGATTCGCGAAGGCGTCGCGGGCGCGGCAGAAGGACCGAAGCGGATGGTGCTCCACGACGCCGAGCAGTACGCGCGCGCGATCGTGGAGTATCTCAAGGCCGGCGGTGGCATCGCCGAGATCGACGTCGCGGGCAGCTTCCGGCGGCGGAAAGAAACGATCGGGGACCTCGACATCGTCGTCACGTGCGCGCCCAAACAGGCGCCGGCGGTGATCGAACGATTCGGGAAGTTCAGCGAGGTTGCGCACGTCGCCGCTCAAGGCGATACGCGCTCCACGGTGCGATTGTCGAGCGGGCTGCAGGTCGATCTGCGAGTCGTTGAACCGGCGTGTTTCGGCGCGGCGATGCAGTACTTCACCGGATCGCAGGCACACAATATCGAGCTGCGCAAAATCGCCCAGGCGAAGAAGCTCAAGCTCAACGAATACGGCGTGTATCGCGGAGAGAAATGCATCTCCGGTCGAACCGAGCAAGAGGTCTACGGCGCGCTGGGCCTCGACTGGATTCCGCCGGAGCTGCGCGAAAACCGCGGCGAGATCGCGCTCGCCAAAGTGCACAAGCTGCCGACGCTCGTCACGCTGGAGGAGATCCGCGGCGACCTGCAGATGCACACCGACGCGAGCGACGGCAAGGCGACCATGGCGGAGATGGTCGAGGCCGCGCGGTCGCTCGGCTATGCCTACATCGCCATCACCGATCATTCCCCGCGCATGTCGATGGCGGGACAGAGTCCCGCCGAGCTGCGCGCTCAGTGGAAAGAGATCGACCGCCTCAACGAACGGCTGCGGGGGGGGAGTATCCGCGTTCTGAAGAGTGTCGAAATGGACATTCTGGAAAGCGGCAAGCTCGATCTGCCCGATGACGTGCTCGCGGAAGCCGACTACGTCGTGGCCACGATTCACTACGGGCTGAAGCAGAGCGAGAAACAGCTCACGGACCGGTTGCTCCGGGCGATCGAGAACCCGTGGGTCGACGCGATCGGCCATCCCACGGGACGGATCGTTCCCGCGCGTCCTTCCTATCCGCTCGACTTCGACGTGGTGGCGAAAGCCGCGGCGAACGCGAAGTGCCTGCTCGAGATCAACGGCAGCGAGCGGCTGGATCTACCCGACACGCTGGCGGCCGCCGCGAAGGCGCACGGCGTGCGGTTCGTGCTCTCGACCGACGCGCACAACCAGCGGGAGCTGGGGTTCATGCGCTTCGCGGTCGCGGTGGCACGGCGTGCGGGATTGACGGCGGCCGACATCCTCAACACCCGGCCGGCGGCTGATTTCCTAAAGGGATTGCGGCGCAGCAGAAACCGTTAGCAGCTCGATCTGTGCGACCGGCTCGAAACTGTAGCGGTGATGCCGGGTGGGACCGAGCCGCTGAATGGCTTCGAGGTGCTCGGGTGTCGCGTAGCCCTTGTTCGTTTCCCAGCAATAGCCGGGGTGGCGCGCGGCCAGGCGATCCATGAGATAGTCGCGCAAGACCTTGGCGATGACGGAAGCCGCCGCGATCGAGTGGCAGCGGGCATCGCCGTCGACGATCGCTTCGTGCTCGCAGCCGAGCTCGGGGCACGGCAGGCCGTCGATCAGGACGTGCGCCGGAACGATGCCGAGGCGCCGCAGCGCCCGCTCCATCGCGAGAATCGACGCGCGGCGGATGTTGAGCCGGTCGATTTCACGCACGCTCGCGGCGCCCACGGCGAGCGCGAACGCGCGCTCGCGGATCTTGACGGCGAATTTCTGGCGCTGGATCGCGGTCAGCACCTTGGAGTCGTCCAGGCCGCGAATGGGCTTCGCGCCCATCGGAAACACGACGGCCGCGGCGACCACTGGACCCGCCAGTGGACCGCGGCCGACTTCATCGATTCCGGCGACGATGCTCCGCCCTTCGCACCACAACGCCGCCTCGCGGTTCAGCGATGGGCGGCGGTGTTTCACGTCTGCGTCGGCTCCTGGTCGGCGGCGCCGCCGGTCGGGACCGTGATGCCGCGCTTTTCGCGGATCCGGGCGGCTTTCCCCGCCAGGCGGCGCAGGAAGTAGAGCTTGGCACGCCGCACGCGGCCCTTGCGCAGCAGCCCGATCTCGGCGATCGACGGCGCGTGCAGCGGAAAGATCCGCTCCACGCCGACGCCCGCGGAAATCTTGCGGACCGTGAACGTCTCGTTGATGCCGCCGCCGCGCCGGGCGATGCAAATGCCCTCGAACGCCTGGAGCCGCTCTTTCTCACCCTCGCGCACGCGCACCATGACGCGCAACGTATCGCCGGGAGCGAAAGCCGGGATGTCCGTCTTCAGGCCTTCGCGCTCGACTGCTCTCAGCTTCTCCATAACTATTCCCCGTGTTTCGACCAGATATCCGGTCTGCGTTCGCGCGTGAGGCGCTCGGCCTCAGCCGCCCGCCATGCCGCAATCTTGTCGTGGTCGCCACTCAACAATACGTCCGGGACACCGAGCCCGCGATAGCTGGGCGGCCGCGTGTAGCTGGGCGGCGCCAACAATCCTTCATAATGCGAGTCGCTCGACGCGGATTCGTGATCGCCGAGCGCGCCGGGCAACAGCCGCACGACGGCGTCCACCACACACAGCGCGGCCGGCTCGCCGCCCGACAGCACGAAGTCGCCGATCGACACCTCGTCCGCGCCCAGTCCCAGGGCGACGCGCTGATCGACGTCCTTGTAATGCCCGCACAGCAACGTCAGCTCGCTGCCCACCGCAAACCGCACCGCGACATCGTGCGTGAAAGGCCGCCCGCGCGCCGACAGCAGTACGATCGGCGGCTTCGCCTTCAGGTCCTCCACCGCCTCGAAGAACGGCTCGGGCTTGAGCACCATGCCCGCGCCGCCGCCATACGGCGAGTCGTCGACCGTGTGGTGCTTGTCGTGCGTGTAGTCGCGCAACTGCACGACGCGATACTCTGCCAGTCCCGCCGCCGCGGCTCGTCCCAGAATGCTCGACGCCAGCGGCGCGGCGAACCAATCGGGGAACAGCGTCACCACATTGATGCGCAACATCGCTACTCATCCACCGCGACGAGCTTGTCACGCCAGCTTTCCACCGCGGCCCGCGACGTGATGCCCTCAAAAGCGAGCAGCCATTCACGGTGATACCCGCGGCGGCGCGACACGACGAGCGGCCCCGCGAGCACCTCGCGCTCCTCGTTCAACACGTACACCCGGACTTTGGGGACGAACACCGTTCCCGGCTTCTCCACGAGGGGGATCACGGCGACCTCCCCCTGCTGGCCGTGCGGCTTGCGCAGCCGCCCGACTACGCGGCGGGCGCCCGTTTGCCCAGTACGCCGGCCTTCTTGAGGAGCGAACGCACCGTATCGGTCGGCATCGCGCCCTTCTCGAGCCAGGCCCGCGCCTCCTCGGCGTTGACGTTGATCACTGCCGGCTTCGCGCGGGGATTGTAGTGGCCGATCGCCGCCACGAAGCGCCCATCGCGGGGCGATTTCGAGTCCGCGATCACGATGCGGAAGTACGACTGACCCTTCCGTCCCACCCGGCGCAGCCGAATTCGAGTTGCCATTGCACTACATCCTTTTGATGAGCTTGCTCATTTTTTTCATCTGCTGGAACTGTTCCAGCAGGCGATTCACTTCCTGCACGGTCCGTCCGGACCCTTTCGCGATCCGCAGCTTGCGCGATCCGCTCAACACGGTCGGATCGGCCCGCTCCGCGGGCGTCATCGAGAGCACGATGGCCTCGACGTGCTTCAGCCGCTTGTCGTCCAGCGACACGCCCTGCAACGCCTTGGCGTTGATCCCCGGCAGGAGACCGAGCACCTGCTTGAGCGGTCCCATGCTCTGCATCTGCTTCAACGCCACCAGAAAATCCTGCAGGTCCATGCCCTTCCTGGACCGCACCTTCTGCTCGAGGCGCTGGGCGGCCTCGGCGTCGACATTTGCCGCTGCTTTTTCGACCAACGCGACCACATCGCCCTGGCCGAGAATCCGGCCCGCCATGCGGACGGGATCGAACGCCTCCAGCGCGTCCGTCTTTTCGCCGACGCCCACGTACTTGATCGGCACGCCGGTGACGCCGTGAATCGAGAGCGCCGCACCGCCGCGCGCGTCGCCGTCGAGCTTCGTCAGGATCACGCCGGTGAGCCCGACGCCCTCGTGGAACCCGCGGGCGATCTTCACCGCGTCCTGCCCCGTCATGCCATCCGCAACCAGCAGCACTTCCTGCGGCGGCACCGCTGCCTTGAGCGCTCGCAGCTCGTCCATCATCTCCGCGTCGATCTGCAGCCGGCCGGCGGTATCGACGATCACCGTGCGCGCCCGGGCCGACTCCGCTTCGCGTAAGGCATCCTGCACCAGCTTGACCACGTTTCCCGTTTCGCGTTTCCCGAGAACCGGAACGTCAATTTGCGCTCCCAGCTGTTGCAGCTGTTCGGTCGCCGCCGGCCGATAGATATCGGCCGCCACGAGCGCCGGTGCCTTTTGCTCGAGCTTCAGCCGTCGCGCGAGCTTTGCCGCGGTGGTGGTCTTCCCCGACCCCTGTAACCCGACGAGGAAAACGACCGTCGGACCTACGGAGGCGTATTCGAGGCCGGCCTTGCTACCGCCAAGAAGCGTGGCGATTTCGTCATGCACCAGCTTGACGACCTGCTGGCCGGGACTGACGGCCTTGACCTGGAGCGCACCAACGGCCCGCTCGCGCACCCGCTCGACGAAGCCGCGCGTGACCTCGAAGCTCACGTCCGCCTCGAGCAGGTGGCGGCGGATCTCGCGCAACGCGTCGGTCACATCGCTTTCCGAGAGCACCCCGCGACCTCTGAGCCGGTTCAGTACCCCGGTCAGCTGCTCGGAAAGGGCCGTAAACATAAGCCTAGCAAGCTAAATGGCGAGTACCCTTAAACCAAGTGGGGGTCTTATCTTGCCGTCTATGCCTGAACAGCTCCGCGAGTCGCAACAGACGCAGCAGGTCATCCCCCAGTGGTCCCGGCCGGATGACGCGGAGCGCGAGGCCAAGCTTCAGGCGATGAAACGGCGTGCGACCGGCCTGCTGGCCGTCGCGCTGCTGATCTTCGTGGGCGCGAGCCTCTTCGAAGCCCAGTTCCCCTGGCTCGGCTACGTCCGGGCAACCGCCGAAGCGTCCCTGGTCGGCGGGCTGGCCGACTGGTTCGCCGTCACCGCCTTGTTCCGCCATCCGCTCGGCCTGCCGATTCCTCACACCGCGATTGTCGCGACCCGCAAGGAGCGCATCGGGCAGATCCTGGGCAACTTCGTCCAGAATCATTTCCTCTCGCGCGACGTGATCGCCGCGAACCTGCGCCGGGTGCATCCGGCGGAACGGGCGGCGCAATGGCTCGCCGACCGCGAGCACGCCCGGCAATTCAGCCGGCAATTCGCGGGCGGTCTCGCGAAAACGCTCGCGAACCTGCCCACCAACGAGCTGCAGGACCTGGTCAGCCAGGTCGTCCGCAACCGCGTCCGCACGTTCCGTGTCGCACCGGCGCTCGGCAAGACGCTGGCGTTGGCGCTCGCGGACAACCGCCAGGAAGAGCTGCTCAACGCGACCGTGAAGCTCGCGGCGGACGCGGTCCGGAACAACCGGGAGCTGATCCGCGAGCGCGTGCGCGCCGAGACGCCGTGGTGGGTGCCGCCGGTGTTGGACGACAAGATCTACCAGAAGATCATCGCGGCCGTCGAACGCCTGCTGCACGACATGGTGATGGACCCGGCGCACCCGCTGCGCGCCGCGTTCGATGACGCGATTCGGGACTTCATCGAGCGCCTGCAGCACTCGCCCGAAGTGATCGAGCGCGCGGAAGCATTGAAGGAAGAGTGGCTCATGGGTGCGGCGACCGACGATCTGTCACGCAAGTTGTGGGAGGGGATCCGGCAGGCGGTCACGACCTACGCGGCCGGCGGCGGCGACGGCGCTCCGAGTCCGCTCGACACCGGTCTCAGCGAGTTCGGGACCGCATTACTGTCGAACCCGACGCTGCTCGGGGAAATCGACGACTTGCTGATCGATGTCACGGCCAGTGTCGTGGAGAAGTACCGCCACGAGATTGGGGACCTGATTGCCAAGACCGTGGCCGGGTGGGATCCCCAGGCGACGTCGCGGCGATTCGAGCTGGCGGTGGGTCGCGACCTGCAGTTTGTCCGGATCAACGGCACGCTCGTCGGCGGGCTCGTCGGCCTGGCGATCTACACCATCACCCACCTGTTGCGCTGAGGCGCACTGTCGGAATCGCGCGCCAGCCTGCCCAGGTCGTGGGCGCGTCGACCAAACGAACAACGGGCCGCCCTTGAACCGTGAGTTGTTTGATTTCTGACCGCCTGACCGCCTGACCGCCTGACCGCCGCTTCATCCACGCGCGCTGCAGCCCCGTCGCGAACCGGGTCGCCGCCGCCGCGTCGTCCCACACACTGTACCAGACCAGCGCGTCGCTCTTCGGCCCCAGGACCTGATAGCGGTCCCCGTCCCACCCCGCGGCGAGATTCGCGGCTTCCGCTTCGTCGCCCAGGTGCTGTTGGAACAGCAGTCGCGTCTCGAACTCGCCGAGTCCGTCTTCGTACTGCAGCGTGTCCGGCCCGGACGAAAAGACGAGCTCCGTCGGCTCGTCGTGCACGGCGTAGCGCTCGGGATGCAGAATCTGCTCGGTGGACTGCGGCATCGAATCGAGCACCGAGCGCCCGAAGTATTTGTGCCGGAACCAGACGATGAAGTCGGCGCCGCCCAGGTAGGGAAAGATGAGTCCTTCACGCAGCCACAGCGGCGCGCGCGCGAACTCCTTCATCTGCGCCTGCTGCGCGGCCATGACGGCCCGCTGTCTCCAGAACCATCCCAGCGCGAAGGTGTCGGGTTTCTGCTCGGGCATGAGGACGGGGATCTGCGCGACCGTGGCCTGGCCCTCGAGCACCGCCTGCGCCGCCGAGCGCCGGTCGTTGGCGTGACGCTGCGTGATGATCGAGTCGAGATGGACGTATTGATCCTGCAAGGCGTGCACCAGCTCGTGCGACACGACGACGCGCAGCTGGAACGGCTCGATGTCGGCGGGGATGAACAGCGCGTTCGAGTCGGGGTCGTAGTAGCCGGCGATCTGCTCGGTCAGCAGATCGATCATCGTCGGGCGCAGCTCGAGCGAATCGGGAATCAGGCCGAACAGTCGCAGGGCCGATTGCACGCCCGCGAGGTCCGCGGGCGGCAGATCCTCGTCGAACTTGCGGATCACGTAGTCCCGCACCTGCGCGCGTGAGCGGCGCAGGACCAGCGGTTCACGTTTGAAGGGGAGCCCGGTCGCCTGCGCGACGACCGGCATCATGCGGTGCACCATGTCCTTCAAGTCCGCCTCGCCCTGGACCGCCTGGGCACGCTCGCGGCATCCCAGGGAAAGCACCACGACAACCACAGCGGTTGACAGTGTTGACAGGCGCGTCAACCTGCCCACTCGATGCCTTTCCCTACGGACGAGGCGACCACGCGGGCCACTTCCTTGCCTGTGACCACGAGCCCTTGGCGTTCGAGCTCCGCGCGGAGCTTTTGGTCCAGCTCCGCACGCTGCTGCTCGAGCGAGGGCGGTCGAGAGCGGTCGGGGGCGGTCGAAGGCGATTCCTCCGCGCGCCCGCCTTCGTCCGCCTTTGACCGCCTTCGCCCGCCCAGCAGCTCTTCGATCTCCTCCCCGAACCGCTGCAGCACCGTCGCCAGATCGGGCATCGGCTCTTCCGGCGCCGAGCCTCCTTCTTCTTCAGTCAGCCCCCGCCGGATCAGCGCTTCGACCTTCTTGCGGTCGCGGATGAGCTTGTCGAGCTCCGGCGACACACGTGCGGTCGCCTGCGCGTGGGCGCAGGCCTCGTCGAGCACGTCGATCGCCTTGTCGGGACGCGCCCGCTCGGGCACAAAGCGGTCGGTCAACACGATCGCCGCCTTGAGCGCATCGTCCGAGATCGCCACGGCGTGGTGGCGCTCGAGCCGTGGCCGCCGTGCGACGAGGACTTCCCACGTCTGGATCGCGTCCAGCTCTTCGATCGTGACCGGCTGAAAGCGGCGCTCGAGGGCCGGGTCGGCGCGGATCCACTTGTCGTACTCTTCGCCCGTCGTCGCGCCGATCACGCGCATGTCTCCGCGGACGAGCGCCGGTTTCAGCATGTTGGCGGCATCCATCGCCGCGCCCATCGCCGTTCCCTGCCCCATCAAGTTGTGCAGCTCGTCGACGAACAGAATCAGATTGCGATCGGTCTCGAGTGCCTTGACCAACCGGCGGATGCGCTCCTCGTACTGGCCGCGAAACGACGTCCCGGCGAGCATCGATACGTGGTCGAGCTGCAGGATCCGGGCGTCCTTGAGCGCCGGCGGCACTTCGCCCGCGGCGATGCGGTGGGCGAGGCCTTCGACCACGGCGGTCTTGCCCACGCCGGCACGCCCCACGAGCGCCGCATTGTTCTTTCCCTGCCGCAGCAGGATGTCCACCACACGCGAGATCTCGGCATCGCGGCACCGTACCGGCTCGAGATCGCCGCGGCGCGCCTGCGCCGTAATGTCGATGCCGACGCGCTCCAGCACGTCGCCCGAATCGAACAGCCCTTCGAAGGGATTGCCCATGGATCGCTAATCGCCTTTGAGAAAGTGCCCGTACCAGGCGATGATCGCGTTTCCGAATACGAACGCGACGACGGCGCCCACCGCGAGGAATACCCCGAACGGCACGAGTCGCTTCTTCTTGATGGATAATGGAATGAAAATCAGTGAGCCCAGCGCGGCGCCGGCGAAGACCGTGAGCAGCACGCCGCGCCATCCGACAAAACTCCCCACCATCGCCATCATTTTCACGTCGCCACCGCCCATCGCCTCTTCCTTGAACACCCACGTGCCCGCCATCCCGACGAGCCACAGCAGCACGAAACCCACCGCGGCGCCGAGCAGCGCCTGGAGAAACCCCTGCACACCGCCGCCCAGCGCGAGCAGGAGGCCGATGACCAGGCCGCCCCAGGTGAATTCATCGGGAATGATGTAGTGGCGTGCGTCGGTAATTGCGATGCCGAGCAACAGCGTGCCGAACAGGGCGGCCGCGAGGGCGTGCCAGGTCATGCCGTAGACCAGCAGCGAGACGCCGAACAGCACACCCACCAACGCTTCGATGAGCGGGTATTGCTTCGCAATCGGCTTATGGCACCAGCGGCACTTGCCGCGCAGCCACAGCCACGAGAAGAGCGGAATGTTGTCGCGCCACGCGATCGGCTGCTTGCAGTTCGGGCACGTCGAGCGCGGTCGCAGCAGCGATTGATCGCGCGGCAGCCGCAGAATGCAGACGTTGAGGAAGCTGCCGACGCAGAGGCCGACCAGCACCGCCGCGGCGACGATCACGGGATCAGCGTCCACGCAGCACCTCGTAGAGCAGGATGCCCGCCGCGACGGCGACGTTCAATGACTCGGCGCCGCGCGCGAGCGGAATCGCGACGCGTTGTGCCGCGATGGCGTTGAGCTGCGGCCGGATTCCCGCCCCTTCGTTTCCCACGATCACCGCGATGAGCTCCTTGCCCGATGTCTCCGCGTCGAGCGCACGTGCCAGCGGCACGCCGTCCGCGGCGGCGGCCCACAACGTGATGCCGTGCTCGCGCGCCCACGCGATGAACGGACCGTCATCCAGCTGGACGACGGGGTGGCGGAACGTCGCGCCCATCGCCGCCCGCAGCGCCTTCGGGTTCATGGGGTCGGCACTGCCGCGCAGCAGCAGGCTGGCGGAAGCGCCCAGGGCGTGCGCGGTCCGAATCAGCGTGCCGACATTTCCCGGATCCTGCACCCCATCGACGACGAGCAGCGGGCCGCCCGACACGTCGGTCAGCGACCACGCACGCGGCTGCACAATCGCGAGAATTCCCTGCGGCGTGTCCGTGCCCGCGAGGTCGCCGAAGGCGCGCGCGCCGACTTCTTCGACCGTGACGGCATGGCTCGCCAGCTCCGCCGTCAGCGTCTGGCCACGGGTGGTCCGCGCGAGATCGGGGGAAACGAGCGCTCCCTTGAACTCGAGACCCGCCGCCAGCGCTTCCTCCACCAGGCGCACGCCTTCCACGACGGCGAGGCCGCGGCGTCCCCGCGCCTTGCGACGTTGTAGATCGCGGACGGTCGACTGCAGATTACTGCGGATGCGCGTCCCCATGCCGGTCACAGGTGCCCCTAAGATTGCGTGTGCCGTTGCTTTCGCCAAGGCACGGGCTCCGACAGCATGAGAATCGCCCTCACGATCGCGGGCTCCGATTCAGGCGGCGCGGCGGGTATTCAGGCCGATCTCAAGACGTTTCATCAGTTCGGCGTGTTTGGGACCACCGCGATCACGGCCGTCACGGCGCAGAACACGACCGGCGTGCGCGCGTGGCAGGCGCTGCCTACCACACTCGTGGCGCAGCAGATCGACGCGCTCGCGGACGACCTGTTTCCCGCCGCCGTGAAAAGTGGCATGCTCGGCTCGGCGGCGATCGTCGCCACCGTTGCGGAACGCATCGCGGACCGCCGGCTGCCGAATTACGTGCTCGACCCCGTGATGGTCGCGACTTCCGGAGACCGCCTGCTCGATCAGGACGCGGAGCGGCTGATCGCGGGCCGACTCGCGCCGCTGGCGCTGCTGGTGACGCCGAATCTGAATGAGGCGGCAATTCTCGTCGAGGACGAGGTGCGAACCCCGGACCAGATGGAAGCAGCGGGTCGCGCGCTGGTCGCCATGGGGGCACGCGCCGCGCTCGTGAAAGGCGGACATCTCACGGGGCCGACGCTCGTGGACGTGTTGGTGCACGGCAAATCGGCCCGCCGTTTTACGCACGAGCGCATCGATACGACGTCGACGCACGGCACGGGATGCACACTGTCGGCCGCGATCACCGCGGGACTCGCGCTCGGCCGGCCACTCGAGCAGGCCGTGGCCGATGCGCTCGACTTCGTGCATCGCGCGATTGCCGCGGCACCGGGCCTGGGGCAAGGCCACGGACCGTTGAATCACTTCGTTCCGGGACCTCCCAGACCACCACAAGACGGACTCTAGGTCCGCGATTTTCCGCCTAGCTGCGAAGAAATCTGGTTCTCGGCGATAAGCAGGACGGTTTTATGACTGCTGCATGTCGGTCGATGAACGTATTCCACAATACCGACGCCGATCAATTCGGCTACGCCATCACGACTATCGTCGAGACGGCACGTACTTTGTCACGATTTGCGCATCTGAGCACAAGTCCATTTTCGGTTCGATCACCGACGGACAAGTACGGTTGTCGAATGCTGGGCAGATCGTCCGTGAATGCTGGTGCGAGATTCCTCTCCATTTCAGGCACGTCACTCTCGACCGATTCGTCATCATGCCGGATCACATGCACGGCATCATCCTGATTCGCTCCGCATCGGCGAACACATTTATGGAACGAGGCGATGCAATACCCCGACGATTCGGGGGTGCCCTGCGCGATTCCCTCGGCACCATCGTTGGCGTCTTCAAATCCTACGCCACCAAACGGATCATCGAACGGGAAGGAAATCGACACGTTTGGCAACGAAATTATTACGAGACCATCATACGAGATGACCGCCACCTGAACGCAGTCCGGCGATACATCATTTTGAATCCGAAACGTTGGCACGACCACGGCCGACGGGTGAACCCATCGGGGCAACGGAACACATCCGGGCACCGAAACACGTAGGGGCACGCCATTGGCGTGCCCCTACGATTGATCACGAATGAATCCGTTGTTATGCGATGATCACGGATTCCACCAATACGTGGCCTTGATCATGAAGATGTTGTCCGCCGGCGCCCGCAACATCCGGCCCATCGAGGAGCCGAAGCGGAAGTCGCCACTGATATCGGAGTCCTGGCGGTTCTGCGTCCACACGAAATACAGCGTGGAGCCCGGCATGTACTCCCACCGCAGCACGGCGTTGCCGCGCAGCGACTTGTAGTTGAAGTCGGGCCTGCCGAAGGAAAACGGCTTGAGCGGCCCCGCGCGGTCGAGATCGACTTCGTACGAATTGGTCGAGTCCACGTACGTGATGCGGGAGCCGTAGATCGAGCCGTAGCGCGTGAACTCGGCGCTGCGCGGCCGGGCCAGCTCGTGGAAGTAGTCGTACCGACCGGCAGAGATCAGCGGTTGCGCGTACAGCTGGAGCGACAGCGTGGGGCTGTAGGTCCAGTTCAGGCGGATCGCCGCCGACAACTCGGTCTGTTTCAGCATCCCGAAGATGTAATGCGTGCCGTAGGTGTTCGGCGCGCCGCCGCTCGTGTCGACGACGGCATCGACGTACTGCAGCGGGTTGCTCTGCTTGTACAGGTTGGGCCCCACACTGACCGAGACGTTGGGTGCGGGCCGGTATTGCACGTTGGCATAGGTTGACCACTCGATGTCCTGCGACGAGCGGAAGTACGTGAAGAATCCCGTGCCCAGCGTCACCGATTTCCGGCGATCCGATCCCAGGTCGAGCCCGAGCTGATACGCCGGCGGCAGCAACATCAGCGGCCCGCCCCGCGTGCGACGGTTGTCGACGGTCCAAGGGTTGTACGCGACGTTCCAGTTGATCCAGGAGTAATTGAGGAACTGGACATAGCCGAAGTTGAAGGCGCCCGACCAGCTGATGTTGCCGTCCCAGTCGTAGTTCCGGAACAGGGCGCCGCCCGTCTCGGCATAGCGGAACACCTTCCCGGGCTTGGTCCAGTTCCGCCCGCCCCCCACGTGCATGTTGATGTAGCCGACGCGCGACAGGAAACCGACATCGTTCACGTCGAATCCGGGCGAGATCACGCCGAAGGCGGAGTTCACGAACGTGTTGCCGCGCTGTTTGGCCAGCGTGAATCGCGCCGCCGTGCCGGTGAGCGACGTGGCGCTTGAATCCACCCCGACACTCGGCGCATCGGGTCGCTGAAAGTAGTGCACCGAATTGCGCTGCACGGCGGTGATGCGAGCAGGCGACCCGGTGATCCGCGAGGCAGCGACCCAGGCGGTGGACACCCAGGTCTTCGAGGAATCGAGGAAGATCCAACCGTCCGTCCCGAACGTCATGGCGTTGCCGTTGCGGGCGTCGCGTAGCGTGGGATCGTCGAACGCGCGACCGGCGATCGTCGATATGAATCCGAGCCCCTGCCGCCCCTTGTCGAACTCCTTTTGCGCGCGATAGACGCCGTACATCGCGAGCGGCTCCATTTCCTGACCCCAGCGCGCGCCGAGGCTGTCCTGCAGTATGGCACGCTCCCGGCGCGTGATCGCGGTCAGGCCACCGACGTTCCAGCTGCCGGCGACCTTGCCGGTCAGCTTGAGTGCGCCCAGGATGTGCGCGCCGTCCGGCCCGTCGGCGTATCCCTTGTCCGGCGCGCCCGGGAGCGACAGCGAGCGACCGATGCGCCGGCTGTAGAGGAAGTTCGGTCCGGACCAGTTGAATCCCCAGAAGTTGCTCTGGCCGCCGTATCCGAACTCGAAGATCGACGAGCCCTCGACGAAGAACGGCCGCCGCTCGTTGAAGAAGGTCTCGCGGTCGCTGAGGTTCACCACCGCGGGGTCGACCTCGACCTGGCCGAAATCGGGATTGACCGTGGCGTTGAGCGTCAGATTCGAACCGAGCCCGATCCGCGCGTCAGCCCCGAACCCGGGATCGACCTTCGAGCCGTCGTTGAACGGGTCACCGGCTGGACGGCGCGTGAACGCGGCGCGGCTCGTGGCGTACGGCATGATCTCGAGGCGGCGCGGCGGCTCGATGCGCTCGATCCCCACCAGATCGGGGAACCGCGACACGAAGCCGCGCCCGTCCTTCGGCGTAAAGGCGATGAAATCGAACTCGTTCTTGCGGGCGATGTCGCGGCGGAAATTGATGCCCCACACATACTCGCTGCGCTTGACGAAACGCAGCTGTGAGTAGGGAATGCGCATCTCCGCGGTCCACCCCTGCGCGTCGCGCGTGACCTTCCCCTCCCACACGCCGTCCCACGTGTCGTCGTCCCAGTCGTCGTTGAAGAGCGTGCCGTCGTACAGCGTGCCGGCCGCGCTGATGCCGAAGTAGTAACCGCTACGCTTGTCGTGATAGGAGTCGACAAATACCTGAAAGCGGTCAGAGTTCGTCCCCTGATCGCGCCGAGCCAGGCGCGCCACGATCGAATCGGGATGCGAGTCGTAGAGCCGCGCGGCGATGTAGAGCGCAGCGTCGTCATAGGTGATATAGACGACGGTGCTCTCGCTCGGGGCCGTACCCTCATTCGGGTCGCGCTGCGTAAACCCCGTCACCCGCTCGGCGGCTTGCCAGAGCGGTTCCTGCAGCAAACCATCGATCGTCACCGCTTGGCCCCCGCCGAGCCGCACGGCACGCAGCTGCGAAGGAGCTGGCATTGGGGGGGGGGGTGCCGGAGGCGGCGAATCGATTGGGACTGCGGGCGGGTGCATACCCGCCAGCGCGAGTAGCAACTGGATCGTCGTCGTCATGATGCGTCCGGAGCTGAAGTGTGGGTGAACCCCGGTCGCGAACGCTGACGGCGAGCGCGCGGCGGTTATCGATCCATATGACAGACGCGGGAGAGAAAAGGTTGCAAGGGGAAGCGTTTGGAGGGTGTCAAGCCATTGTCAGGCGTTTCAGCACCCCTTTCACGACCACGGAGAGGCGTCGCGCGACCTGCTCGCTGACCGCGAGCACTTCCTGGTGTGAGAGCGCTTCGCCCGTGATGCCGGCCCCGGGGTTGGTAATAGAGGAAAACCCCAGGCAGCGGACGCCGCGCGATCGCGCGACAAGCACCTCCGGCACGGTCGACATCCCCACCGCATCGGCACCGAGGCGCTCGAGCATCCGCACTTCCGCGGGCGTCTCGTACGACGGGCCGAGCAGGCCGACGTACACGCCTTCTTCGAGCGGGACGCGCTCTTCCCGCGCGACCGCGCGCGCGAGCGCCCGCAGCTCGTTGTCATACGACTCGTGCATGATGGGAAACCGTTGCTCGCCGGCCTCCGGCTGCCCGATCAGCGGATTGCGCCACATGAGGTTGATGTGATCGGCGATGAGCATGAGGGTTCCACCGGGAAACGTACGACGCACCCCGCCGGCAGCATTCGTGACGATGAGAATCTCGACGCCCAGCTCCGCAAACACCCGGGCCGGGAGGCCGGCGACGGCGGCAGGATGCCCCTCATACAAATGAAAGCGGCCGGCCTGCACGATTACGGGGACGCTCTCGAGCTTCCCCGCGACGAGCTCGCCCTTGTGGCCGGCGACACCGGGCTCGGGAAAGCCGGGAATCGTGTGGTATGGAATGCGAATCGGATCAGTGACTTCGTCCGCGAGAAACCCGAGCCCCGAACCCAAGACGATTGCCACGCGAGGTTTGAGTTTGCCGAGGCGTCGCTTCACCGCGTCCGTCGCCGCGGCTACACCCGTCCCCCTTCCCTCGTCCCCCTTCCTTATCAAAGCAGCATTCCCGCCAGCGTGGCGGAGAGGAAGTTGGCGAGCGTCCCCGCGATCATCGCCCGGAATCCGAGCCGTGCCAGGTCGTGCTTGCGATCCGGTGCCAGCGCGCCGATGCCGCCGATCTGAATTCCCACCGAGCTGAGGTTCGCGAAGCCGCACAGCGCAAATGTGGCGATGGTGAACGAGACCGGGTCGAGCGTCGCCTTCAGGGGTCCGAGATGGGCATAGGCAATGAACTCGTTGATCACCATGCGCTCCCCGAGCAATCCGCCGATTACCCCACTGTCGTGCCAAGGCACGCCCATCACCCAGGCAATCGGCCGGAAGATCCACCCAAGCACGGTCTGCAGCGTTGGCGGGAACCACGACGCAAACCCGTGAATCCAGCCGAACAGGCCATTCACTAACGCGATGAGCGCGATGAACGAGATGAGCATCGCGATTACGTTGAGCATGAGCTGCAGCCCCTCGCTCGTCCCGCGGGCCGCGGCGTCGAGCACGTTCACGTCGGTGCGCGGGATCTCGACCTTCACGCCGCCCAGCGTTTCGGGGACCTCGGTCTCGGGCTCCAGGATCTTCGCCATCATGATCGTCCCCGGGGCGGTCATGATCACGGCTGTCAGCAGATGGCGCGCCTCGATGCCGAACGCGATGTACGCGGCCATGATCGAGCCGGAGACGTGGGCCATGCCCGCGGTCATCACCGTCATCAGCTCGGAGCGGGTCATGCGCGGCAGGAAGGGACGGATCGTGAGCGGCGCTTCGGTCTGTCCCATGAAGATCGACGCAGCGACGTTGAGGCTCTCCGCGCCGCTCGCACCCATGATCTTGTTCATCGCCACCGCGAACGCTTTGACGACGATCTGCATGATGCCGAGGTAGTACATGATCGCGAACAGCGCGGAGACGAATATGATGGCAGGCATGATCTGGAACGCGAACACGACGCCGATGCTCGAGTGTTGCTTGCCGATCTCGCCGAACACGAATTCCGAGCCGGCGTACGAGAAGCTGAGGATCTTCGTCACCGTGGCGCCCAGCCAACTAAAAATCCTCGTGCCGATGGGGACACGGAGCACAAAGATCGCGAACAGCAACTGCAGGCCGACGCCCCAGGCAACCACCCGCCCGCTGATCGCCCGCCGGTTCCGCGACAGCCCGACGCCGATGCCGAGGATCAGGATGAGCCCAAAGATCCCCGTGAGGCGTGAGCCGAGGGAGCGCGGCAGCGGCGTCACGGTGGTGTCGGGCGCCGCGGGCGCCGCTTTGGTGGTGTCCTGCGCGGGAGTCTGGACCGTCGCGCCGCGCACCGTATTGAACACGAAGCGCGGCAGCGTGAAGACGACGAGGGCGCAGACGAACGTGACGGCGAACGCGAACACGACCCGGGGGGGGCGCCAGGATGTCAAGCAATTCCTCCTTCGAGCTCACTTTGTACGCGGGACACCAGCGCGACCTTTTCGTACTCCGGGAGAAACGCGCTTTCGCAGGCATTCAGGACCACGCGCGCCAGATCATCGGGCGAGAGACCGAGCACCGCGTGCGCCAGAAAATATTCGTCGGTCAGGGTGATGCCGTCGGTCAGCGGGCCATCGGTATTCAGCGTGACCACGACGCCCTGCTGGAAATAGCGCTTAAAGGGATGTTCCGCCACCGACGCCACGACGTGCGTGTGCACGTTGCTGGTCAGACACATCTCCAGAGGGATTTTTCGCGCGACCACTTCCTCGAGCAGCGCGGGGTCTTCGGCGAGCCGCGTCCCGTGCCCGATGCGTTGCGCCCCGACCTCGTGGATCGCCTGGTGGATCGAGTGCGGCCCATCGCCCTCGCCCGCATGACAGGTGCAGGCCATCCCGTGCGCGGCCGCGTATTCGAACGCGGCGCGGTGATCTCTCGCCGGGAAGCCGCGCTCCGCGCCCGCGAGATCGAACGCCGTCACTCCCGCCGCGTGATACTCCGCCGCCGCGCGCGCCAGCTCGAGCGATTCGGCCGGCGGCTTGGTGCGCATCGCGCACACGATGAGCCCGACCTTGACCCCCGTTTCGGCGGACGCGCGCCGGATCCCGGCGAGTGGCGCTTCGATCGCCTGCGCCAGCGTCAGCGCCGGCCGATGCAGCAGCGGCGAGTACCGTACCTCGACGTAGCGAACGTTCTCCGCCGCCTTGTCGACCACAAATTCGTACGCCACACGCTCCAGCGCCGCTGCGGTCTGCAGCACCGACAGTGTGATCGTGTATTTCTCGAGGTACTCCTCGAGGTTTTTGGCATCGCGCACCAGCATCGCTTTGGCGAGTGCCTCAGGCGTCTCAGCGGGCAGGCGGGTGCCTTGCGCGCGCGCCAGCTCCAACATCGTCGTAGGCCGCAGCGCACCATCGAGATGCACGTGCAGCTCGGCCTTGGGCCAGCGCCGCAGCGCGTCTTTGGTGAGCCGCGGTTTCCCCTGGCGCGCGGACACGACCACGCGAAATACGGCGCCGGCCTCGCCCACCGCATCCCCGGCGTCGATCGGACGGCCCGCTGCGTCGGTCACATAGGCGGCGCCGTCGAGCAGCCGCGCCAACCCATCGTCGGCCTGTGCGACCGCATCGCGCACGCGGGCGCCGCGCGGGACATCGACTGCTTTGTCGTTGACGAAAACCCGCATCAGTGGTCGGTCCGGTGGAAGCGCGCGTCCCCCGGCGCCTCCACGGGAGTGCGCAACACCCCCAGATAGCGGATCAGGGCATCGACGTCGAGCACATCGAGGTCCTGCTTGGGCGCGCCCGCCAACATGGCGAAGCCTGAGCCGCCGGTCGCCATGAAGTCACTGACGACAAGTGTGTACGTGCCGTTCTTCTCGAGATCCTTGCCGTTATCGAGACGCACGCGAGTGATGCGCTTCCCCGGCTCCCTGCGGCCGTCGTACCACACCTCCACGCCGGCGACGTGACAGTCGGGCGGATGATCCGCCCCCCCCCCCCGACCCGCCACGCACTGCTCCAGCGCGTCCCCGAGGACGGACCCCGTGACCGTAAGTCGCAGCAGGCGGTTCTGGAACGGCTGCACCTGATAGACGTTGCCCCAGGTGACGGCGCCTTCGGGCAGATCGGAGCGGATGCCGCCGTTGTTCATGATCGCCACGTCGGCGCGGCCGGCGGCGCGCTGCGCGTCCGCGATCAACCGGCCCAGACCGTACTCATCGCCCGCGCGCGTCAGCGGGAACTTGAGCCGTGCGACGACACGCTCGGTGATGTTGCGCAGCGCCTGCTGCTGGCCCGCCAGCGCCGCGGTGAGTGCGACATCGGGCTTTACCTGGTCGACATAGGGCGTGACGAGCTGTACGCGCACTTCGCGCCGGCCGCCGACACGCACGAAGTCGACCACGCCGATCGCGCGCGCGCTCGACTGCGCTTCCACGATGGGAATGCCGTTGACGACGCTGTTGACGCGTTGGTGGGAGTGCCCGGCGACAATCAGGTCCACCGATCCCGAGTCGAGCTGTCGCGCGACGTCGAGGATCTCACCGTGACAGGTCGCTGCCATTGCGGAATCGCACACGGCGCCGGCATGCGCGAGCACGATGACGAAATCGGCCGCCGCGCGCGCCGCGGGCAGATACTGCTTGATCGCCCGCGCACCGTCACCGAAGGCAAGGCCCTGCACGTTGCGGGGCGCCGTGCTGGTCGGCGTCTCCGTGGTGGTCAAGCCGATCACCGCGATCTTCGCGCCGCCCTTCGTCACCAGCGTCCAGGGAGTGGCCCAGTCCGGCCGGGCCGTCCCGGCGGCGTTGGTGATGTTCGCGGAGAGGAAGGGATACTTCGCGTCGCGCATGCGCGAGCGCAGCGTGTCCACGGACCAGTCGAATTCATGATTGCCGATCGCCGCGGCGTCGATCCCGAGCGCATTCATCGCGTCGATCGTGCCCCGTCCGAACGTCGCGTTCGACAGCGCCGTCCCCTGCATCTCGTCGCCCGCGTCGAGCCGAACGCTGGTGCAACCGCAGACGCGGGCCAGGCTGTCGAGCCACGGCTTCAGCGCCGCAACCCCGCCGACCTGACGGCCATTTGACCAGTCCCACACGCGTGGCTCGAGCTGCCCGTGCAGGTCGCTGGTGGCGACCACGCGGAGCAGCGTACTGTCGGCGACGCGGACGGCCACGGCGGCGGGGGCAAACGCGGCGCGTGCCGCGGCACGGGCCTGATCGGGGATGATCGCCCAGCTGGGGTGCAGATAGGTCGCGGCCTGGAGCGTGCGCGCGCGGCGGATCTCGTCCACCAGCAGCTCGCGAATGTCTTCGCCCTTGTCATAGACGACGCGCGCGCCGGCCAGCATCGAGTAGCCACCGCCTCCGGCCTGACGGTAGCTGTTCACCGCCATGGTGAAGCTGTCGGTGGGTTGCACGATCTTGCCGTTATACGCGAGCCCGCGGATGCGCTGACCGGCCGGACGAGACAGGTCGATGTTGTAAACGACGCCGCTCACCACATCGAAGTTGTAGCCCGCGACGCTGTCGTTGAGGATTGGCTCATTTGGCTCGTAGGTGCGGAAGTAGCGCGCGGAATGCTCAAGGAATTCGCGCAGCTGCTGGCCGGAGATCTTCACCGCGCGCAGCGTATTCTCGTAGGGATAGATCCCCGACACCTCCCGCAGGTGCACTTCCCCTTCCGGCAATCCCGGCTGCACGTCGAACGCCGCGGCCGCCGACAGCTGCGCGCCCGAGCGGCGGCGCTGCACGTCGTTGATGAAGTCGAGCAGCGGGGTGTCCTGCACGCGCGCGTAGCGCGCGTCGAACCCCGGCGACACCGTGCCGAGCGGCGTGGCCGCCCACAACCGTGCGGCCTCGTTCGCGGCGTCGAACCGACGCGTAAAGCGAGGGAGCTCGGGCACGTTCGACACCGGAATCAGATCGGAGTGGACCGACGTGACGCGATACCGCCCACCCGACGTCGGATCCTTCGCCAGCCACACATGCACGACGGCGATGCTCAGCGCCCAGTTCTTCGGCTGGACGAAGTGCACGCCGTTGATCACGGTATCGCGGATCTCGCGATGCGTGTGGCCCACGATGACGATGTCTGGTTTGGGATTCACCGCTGCCAGTGCCGCTGCGTCGTTCTCCGGCCCGATGCCGCTCGTGTCGTAGCTCGACGCTCCGAAGCCGCTGTGAATCAGCACCACTTTGAGATCCGCGCCCTCCCGGTCGAGCCGCGCCAGCGCCGCCGGTGCCATTTCGGCGATGCGGCGCACCCGGGCGCGGCCGGAAAGCTGCGCGCGATCCCACAGCATCACGCCCGGCGTGGTCAATCCCGTAATGCCGACCTTGATGGGGCCGCGCGGCACCAGTACGGTCGGGGCGAACATCAGCGTGCCCGTAGAGTCCTGCACGTTTCCCGCTACGTAGTGGTAGGTGGCCTCGGCCGCAGCGCGCCGCAGGAAGGGAAGCCCGAAGTCGAAGTCGTGATTGCCCGGCGTGACGGCGTCGTACTGCAGCGCGTTCAGCGCGTCGACGATGGGCTGCGGCTGCCGTTTGTCGTAGCGGCCGAAGAACGTCGCGAACGGGTTTCCCTGCAGCAGATCACCGGCATCGACCAGTACGACGTTGCCGGGATAACGGGCGCGCAACGTTTCGAGCGCCGTGGCCACGCGGGAGAGCCCGCCGGGCGCCACGCCATCGCGCACGTAATCCCAGCCGAGCACGCGGCCGTGAATGTCGGTCGTGGCGACGATGACGATGTGGGCGGTGTCGGACGGGGTGGCCGGAGCCGCCTGAGGATTTTGGAACGCGAAGAGCAGCGCGGGCAGAAGAAGCATAGTGCACAAAATTGCGAAACGAGCGGCGCTCGCGCTACCTTCCGGCCTGTTTATGGCGACCGACACCTTGACGGCGCACCGTATTCTCGTCGTAGACGACGAGCCCGACATCACCGCGCTCGTCGCGTATCACCTTGCAAAGGAAGGTTACCGCGTCACCACGGCCGGCACGGGCGCCGACGCGCTGCGGTCGGCGCGCGAAGAGCGGCCCGATCTGGTCGTGCTGGACCTGATGCTGCCGGGTCACTCGGGCTTTGAAGTGCTGGCCGAGCTGCGCCGCCGCGACGAGACACGCGACGTCGGCGTCCTGTTGCTCACGGCGCGCAAAGAGGAGCCCGACCGCATCAAAGGGCTCACCCTCGGCGCGGATGATTATCTCGCGAAGCCGTTCTCCCCCAAGGAGCTGGTGCTGCGCGTCGGGGCGATCCTGCGGCGCCTGGCGGCGCCGCCGGTCGCGGCGGGCGGCCGCCTCGTCGGCGGCCCTATCATCGTCGACCGTTCAGCCCATCGCGTCACCGCCGACGGCAAGGAAGTCGAGCTCACGGCGACGGAATTCAAGCTGCTCGAGCAATTGATCGAGCGGCGCGACCGCGTGCAGTCGCGCTCCCAGCTGCTCGAGTCGGTCTGGCAGGCGCAGCCCGACATCCAGACACGCACCGTCGACATGCACGTCCAGCGACTACGCACCAAGCTCGGCGCCGCCGGCGACTGGATCGAGACTGTGCGAGCCGTCGGCTATCGATTCCGTGAACCGGCCTCGCGCCCCCCCCCGCCCCCCCCGCGGCGGCGCACATGAGACTCGCCACGCGGCTGTTCGCGAGCATCGGCTTGCTCGTGGCTGCCGCGGTCGTCGGTTCGATCGTCGCCGCCGACGTGCTACTGCGCCGGCATCTGGAGCCGGAAATCGCCGGGGAGCTCGAGCGCGAGGCCCGGTTGGTCGCGGCGCTCGCCCCGACCGATTCTACACGCTGGCCGGAGTTCGCGGCGTTGGTCGGCGGCCGGCTGGGAAGGCGCGTGACCCTCATCGACCCGGAGGGCCATGTCCGCGGCGACACCGAGTTCGGTCGGGCCGCCCTCGCGCAGCTCCAGAATCATCGCGATCGTCCCGAGGTTCGGGCCGTGCTCGACTCCGGACGCAGCGTCGGGATGAATGAGCGGCTGAGCGCATCCACCAACGAACGCCAGCTGTATGTCGCGATCAAGGACGGCCCGCCCGGCCTCGCCGTCGTCCGCGTCTCGACGACGCTCGCCGTCGTGGACGCGCAAATCCACGCGGTGCAGCGGGCGGTCGCCGCCGCGGGTCTCGTCATGTTGCTGGCCGCCGGACTCGTCGCCTGGCTGCTGTCCCGTGTTCTGGCTCGGCCGCTGCTCCGCATCGCCGACGCCGCGCGTGATATCGCTGCCGGCCGCCCGGCGGAATTCCCCGACGTGCACGTCCCCGAGCTGGCGCATCAGGTGGACGCGCTCCGCGTCATGCATCACGAGCTGGAGCGCCGCTTCGACGATCTGCGCCGGGAGCGCGAGGAATCGCGCACGCTGGTCGAGGCGCTCTCCGACGGCGTGCTCGCCGCCGACCGGCGCGGCATCGTTGTCTCGACTAATGCGGCGACCCGGCGGCTGCTGGGCTATGGCGAGAGCGAAACGCTGCCGCCACTCGGTGAGCTGTTCCACGACCGGCCGCACCGGGCGCTGATGCGCGAGGTCCTGGCCGGCGCCGTCGTCGAGGGACGCGAACTCGACCTCGGCGATCGCACGGTCGTGGTCTCGGCGCGGCCGCTGAAGGACGGCGGGACACTCCTGGTGCTACGTGACGTCACTGACCTGCGGCGGCTCGAAACGATCCGGCGGGACTTCGTCGCGAATGTCTCGCACGAGCTGAAGACACCCCTCACCGCCATCGCCGGCTATGCGGAAACACTTGCGGCGGAGGCGTCGGGCTCGCAGGCCGTCGGCTTCGCGCAGACGATCGTCGAGAACGCCCGTCGCATGCAGCGGCTGGTGGACGATCTGCTCGATCTCTCGAGAATCGAATCAGGCGGATGGCAGCCCGAGCCACACTCCGTGGGAGTTGAAGCGGCGGCGCGCGAGGCGTGGGCTCCGTTCGTCGAGCGCGCCGCCGGCCGGGGGGTCGCGTTCGAGACCGCGACGAATTCGTCGTCCATCAACAGCGACCCCGAAGCACTCCGCCAGATCTTCACGAACCTCTACGACAACGCCCTGCGCCACACGCCACGGGACGGCCGCATCCGCGTCGCCGCGCAGCGAGCCGGCGACGACATTGTCGTGCGAGTCAGTGACACCGGCACCGGCATCCCCGCTGATCACCTGCCCCGCATTTTCGAGCGCTTCTACCGCGTCGACCCGGGACGTTCGCGCCAGGAAGGAGGCACGGGACTCGGTCTGGCGATAGTCAAACACCTCGTCGAGGCCCATGGCGGCCGAGTCGAGGCGGAGAGCGAATTGGGGCGCGGCACCGCAATTCTTTTGTATTTCCCACCTTAGGCCCGTTACACACCCGTAACGCCGCCGTCACGGCCCGTTGACCGGTGGTGTTCAACGTTGGCTCGTGCGTATTGCGCTTGTTTCAGACACGTACACGCCGCAGGTCAACGGCGTCACGACAGTCGTCGCACGGATCGCCCAGGTACTCCGTGACTTCGGCCATGACGTCGCTGTCGTCGCACCGCGGTACCCGGGCAACGGCACCTCGAGCCCGGACGAGCTGCGCATTCCATCCGCGGCGTTTCCGCCCTACCCGGCCATCCGGCTCTCCGTGCCGCAATTCGGCGCGGTCGCCCGCTTCCTCGACGCCTTCAGGCCCGACGTGGTGCACGTTGCCACCGAGGGTCCGCTTGGTCTGACCGGCCGCCGCTACGCGGTGCGGGGACACGTCCCGCTCGTCACGTCATATCACACGCACTTCCCCCAGTACGCGCGGCATTACGGCGCGGGCATCGCGGAGCCGCTGGTGTGGAAGTGGCTGCGCTGGTTTCACCGCCCCGCGGCGCTGACACAGACGCCCGGCGAGGCAGTGCGCGATGAGCTCGAGCGCCGCGGCATCGGCCGGCCGGTCGTGTGGGGCCGCGGCGTCGACACGACACATTTCCATCCCGCCAAGCGCAGCGTCGGCTGGCGGCGCTGGCTGGCCGGCGGCGATGACACGGCGATCGTGCTGCACGTCGGCCGGCTCGCGCCGGAGAAGAACATCGACATCCTGGCGGAGTCCTGGATCGCGGCGCGGGAACGGCTGGGCCAGCGCGCCACGTTCGTCCTCGCGGGTGAGGGCCCGGAGACGCGGCGGCTGCTCACCCTGCTCCCCTGGGTCCGGCAGCTCGGCTTTCTCGACCGCGGCCGGCTCGCCGAGGTGTACGCCAGCGCCGACATCTGCGTCCTGCCGTCGCGCACGGAGACGTGTGGGCTGGTGGCGCTCGAAGCGATGGCGTCGGGGCTCGCGGTCGTCGCGGCCGACGCGGGTGGATTCTGCGAGAGCATCGTCCATGGCCACAACGGGGTGCTCGTGGCCCCCGACGACGCGACCGGGTTCGCCGCCGCGATCCTGTCGCTTGTGATCGCGCCGCAGCGGCGCGCCGAGATCGCGAGCGGCGCGCGGGCGGCAGCGGTGGCGCGCGATGTCGCGCCCGAAAACCTCGAGCTGCTCAGGCAGTATGCCGCCGTCGCCGCCCTCGCGGTGCCGGGAGCCGCCTCATGCGCCGCGTAGTCCTCGTACTCGCCGACGGCCTGCGGCCCGACGCCATCACGCCGACGGACATGCCCTCGCTCGACGCGCTGGCGCGGAGCTACACGACGGCGTTGCGCGCCCGCACCGTGCGGCCCAGCCGGACTGTCGCGGCGCTCGCGTCGCTCGCTACTGGCGTGGCACCGGAAACGCACGGCCTGATCGAGCCCGGCCTCGGCTTTCTGAAGCGACTGCCGTCGCTGCGGCCGCTCGCCCGCGAGCTGACGCGCGGCGGCATCGTGAGCCAAGTCATCGCCAGCGAGCTGCTGCCCGCCGAGCGGGCGGTGCTGTGGGCGCTCACGAAGGCCGCGGGGCTGGGCCGATATCAGTCCGCAGGACTGCGCGCGCGCGACGTCGCCCGCGCGGCGCAGACCGCGGTCCTTGCGCAATCGACGGGCCTCTCGTTCGTCTATCTGAACGACTGCGACCAGGCGGGCCACGCGCACGGCTGGATGTCACCGCAGTATCGCGCCGCTGCCGTGGAAGTCGATGCGGCGATCGGGGTGCTGGCGGATCTCACGGAGCATGCGCTGCTGATCGTCATGGCGGATCACGGCGGCGGCGGCGTCAGCACGCATGACCATGCCGAGCCGCATCCCGTCAACGACCAGATCCCCCTGATTCTCGCCGGCCCTGACGTGACCAGACGCCATCAGCTCACGCGCCAGGTATCGCTGCTCGACGTCCCGCCGACGCTGCTGTGGTGGTTCAGGTTGGATGTGCCGGTGTGCTACGAGGGCCGCGTGCTGACGCAGGCGTTCAGGCGTACGGCGCAGCCTGCCCCCGCCGAGGCGACCGTTTGATGCGCTGGCTCACCCATCTCGGCAGCGCGCGCGTGACGATCGGCATCGGGCTGGCGCTCGTCGCGGTCGGTGAACAGCTGGTCGGGTTGGCGGCGTTGTTCGCGCTGACGTCGTCGCATCTGGCGGTGCAGATCCTGAAGCGCGCCGTGGCCCGGCCGCGCCCGTGCGACGTCAACGGCCGGCTGTTGGCGCTGATCGATCTTCCCGATCCGTACTCCTTCCCCTCCGGTCATGCTGCGGCCGCCGGCGCAGTGGGTGGCACGATCGCGATCGCGCACCCGTTGCTCGCGCCTCTCGTTCTGCCGCTGGCCGCGCTGATCGCCGCGTCGCGCGTGACCCTGCGAGTGCATCACATCGGCGACGTCGTCGCCGGAATGTTGCTCGGGGTCGGCGGCGCGATCGGCGCGGCTCTTATCCTGAGCTGACAGTCCCGTGCCCGGCGACGGATTGCACGGCCGTTCGTCCGGGTGCCCAGGTAGCGGAGGCTCGTACGGCTCCGCTACCTGTTTTTTCCGGGACGTTTGTTACCATTCCGTGACAGGGTCGACGTACCCCGGTGACCACGCCGGGCGAGTTTTGCCGCGTGGTCGATGGGTTTATCGCTCACTTCTCTTGAGGAGAACACCGTGCACGCAAGACTCGCCTTTCGAGCGCTCGCGGCCGTCGCGCTGAGCGCGCTCACTGCGTCCGCTGTCTCGGCGCAGACATCCGCCCAGCAAGCACCGCAGGTGTCCGTCACGGGCGTGGTTTACACCCAGTACCAGTACTCCGACGCACCGATTGCCGCCAAGAGCACCTTCGACATGACCCGGGCATACGTGAACGTGCTGGGTCGGTTTTCGAACGGCATCACCACACGTGTCACGACCGACATCATCCCCAGCGCCGCCGCCCCGGGTCAGGTCATCCGGCTCAAGTACGCCTTTGCAGCGTGGACGCCGACCGGCAGCAGTCTCACGTACAAGCTGGGCATGATTCACACCCCATGGGTCGATTTCGAAGAGACGCTGTGGGACTACCGCATGCAGGGCACCATCGCAGTGGATCGCAACCCGATCGGCGGACCAAGCACCATGACGGCGGCGGACATCGGTGTGGGAGTCGACGGCCATTGGAACGGTGAGCGAATAAACGGCCAGTTCGTGATCGTGAACGGGGAGGGCTACTCGGGCGGCACCGGCGACTTCCGTAAGGACGTCGAAGCCCGTGTCTCCGTGCGCGTCCAACCCACCAACGACAATAGTCGCGTCGGCGGCCTGCGGGTCTCGGGGTACGCTGGGATCGGCAAGGTCACCGGCATCGGCACCGACCGCAACCGGTACCTGGGGATGCTGTCGTATCGGACGCTGCGATACACGCTCGCGGGTGAGTTCGTCTCGGTGAAGAGTGGGACGTTCACTGGGAGCATCATCAGCGCCTTCGGCGTCTATCACCTCGCCACGTCCAGCAAGGTCGCGTTCATCGGCCGTGTGGACGTGGTCGATCCCAACACCAACGCCGCCAATGACGGCAATACCCGCATCATCGGCGGCGCGTCGTACCAGCTGTCGCCGAACGTCCGGATGCTTGCCGACATCGATCGCGTGAAGCCCCAAGGTGGCGTGACGGCGATCAATCAGTTCCTGGTCCAAGCGCAGTTCGTGTTCTAATTCGACTCTGACCGAGGACGACCCTGTGAAGACCACACGTACCATCGCCCTCGCCGCGCTCCTCGCGGCCGCACCCGCGGCCGCGCAGGTCACGCTCAACGGCGCCGGGGCGACGTTCCCGAACATCATCTATTCGAACTGGATGCTGACCTACAATCAGGCGCATCCCGATGTGAAACTGAACTACCAATCGATCGGGTCGGGCGGCGGCATCCGTCAGTTCTCCGACGGGACCGTGGATTTCGGCGCCACCGACGCACCGATGAGCGACTCCGCTATCGCGGCGATCAGCAGCAACGTGCTGCACGTCCCGACGGTGCTCGGCGCCGTCGTCGCCGCGTACACATTGCCCGACGTCTCACAGCCGGTACGGCTCACCCCGGATGTGCTGGCGGACATCTTCCTGGGCAAGATCACGAAGTGGAATGATGCGCGCATCGCCAGCATCAATCCCGGCGTGGCGCTGCCGAACCAGGACATCATCGTCGTGCACCGGTCCGATGGCTCGGGCACGTCGTTCGTCTGGACGGACTACCTCGCCAAGGTGAGCCCGGAATGGGCGCAGAAAGTCGGCAAGGGAACGTCGGTCAACTGGCCGGTGGGCCTCGGCGGACGCGGCAACGAGGGTGTTGCCGCCACAGTCCGCCAGACTCCTGGCGCAATCGGGTACATCGAGCTGGGCTATGCCTTGATCAACAAGATGCCGTTCGCCGTGCTGCGTAATCAGTCCGGCAACTGGATCACGGCCTCGCTCGAGTCGGTGGCGGCGGCTGCCGCCGGCGCTATGAAGGACATGGGACAGAACACCGACTTCCGCGTGTCGATCACCAACTCGCCCGGCGCGCAGGCATACCCGGCTGCGAGCTTCACCTGGCTGCTCGTGCATAAGACATACGGCGATTCGGCCAAGGCAGGGGCGCTCGTCGCGTTCATATGGTGGGCCGAGACAGAAGGCCAAGCTAAGGCGCCCGAGGTCGGCTATGCGCCGTTGCCCAGGGAGTTGCGCCCCTGGATCCAGGCCCGCCTGAAGAGCGTCACCGCCAACGGGCGGCCCGTCTGGAAAGGCACCGCAGAGTAGCGACGCGTAGTGACACTCCCGTTACACCGCCGTGACAGGGAGTCCGTGAGCCGCCGGTAGGTTTCCGGCGGCCATGGCTCTCTTTCGCAGCGACCGCATCTACCAACGCACGCTCACCGCCTTCGCGCTTTCCCTGCCGCTCCTGATCCTCGTCATTCTTGGCGTGCTGCTGGCCAGCGCGCTGCCCGCCGTCAAGGCATTCGGGCCGTCGTTCCTGTGGACCTCGACGTGGGATCCGGTGGCCGAAGTCTACGGCGCGGCGCCGATGATCTTCGGCACGCTCGCGTCGTCGCTGTTGGCATTACTGATCGCGGTACCGCTGGCGCTCAGCGTCGCAATTTTTCTGACCGAGTTCTCGCCCCGCTGGCTGCGCCAGCCCGTGGCGTTTCTGGTCGAGCTGCTCGCGGCGATTCCCAGCGTCGTGTACGGCACGTGGGGAATCTTTGTGCTCATTCCGTTCCTGCGGCAGCACGTCGTCCCCGTTCTCAAAGCGCTGTTCGGCTGGACGCCGTTTTTGCAGGGAGTGTTTTACGGGAATTCGCTGCTCGCCGGCGGCATCATCCTCGCAATCATGATCGTGCCGTACATCGCCGCGGTGTCGCGCGAAGTGCTCCTCGCAGTTCCGACGGCGCAGCGTGAAGCGGCACTCGCGATGGGTGCCACACGCTGGGAAACGGTGCGCTCCGCCGTGCTGCCGTACGGACGGGCGGGCCTCATCGGCGCGATCATCCTCGGCCTCGGCCGGGCGCTGGGCGAGACGATGGCGGTCACAATGGTGATTGGTAACCGCCACGACATCGGAGTCTCGCTGCTGCAGCCCGCGTACACGATGGCCGCCGCGATCGCCAACGAGTTCAGCGAGGCGACCACGAACATGTATCTGTCCGCGCTGTTCGCAGTGGGGTTGATCCTGTTCGTGCTGACGGTGGCGGTCAACGCGGTGGCCCGCATTCTGATCTGGCGCGTCGCGCGCGGCGCGGCGGTGGGGAGCAAGGCCCTGTGAGCGGACGCGCGCTGCGCCGCCACCTCACGAGCCGGCTGATGACCGTGCTGGTGATCATCCTCTCGTTCACGGCCGTCCTCGCCCTGGTGCTCATTCTCGGCAACCTGATCGCGAAGGGTGCGTCGTCGCTCGACTGGGCATTCTTTACCAAGAGCCCGGTTCCCGCCGGGCAATCGGGTGGCGGCGTCGCCAACGCCATTGCGGGAACCGTCGTCGTCGTCGGCCTCGCGGCGCTGATCGGCGTGCCGGTCGGCGTCGGTGCCGGGATGTATCTCGCCGAGTATGGCGCGGGGCGGCTGGGGTTCCTCGTGCGCTTCGTGGCGGACGTGCTGAACGGCACGCCGTCGATCGTGATCGGCATCGTGGGATGGACGTTCATCGTCAAGCCCAGCGGCCGCTTCTCGGCGCTGGCCGGCAGCGTCGCGCTGGCCATCCTCATGATCCCCATGCTGGCGCGCACGACGGAGGAGATGGTCCGCCTGGTGCCGCACTCGCTCCGGGAGGCGGCGCTGGCGCTAGGGCTTCCGCGGTGGCGCACCTCGCTCAAGATCGTGGCGCGCACAGCTATGGGGGGGATCGTGACGGGATGCCTCGTCGGCATCGCGCGCGTCGCCGGTGAGACCGCGCCGCTGCTCTTCACGGCGCTCGGCAATCTCAATTTCTCGCTTGCCGTCGGCCAGCCGATGCAGACGCTCTCGCTGCAGATCTACGTGTACGCGACCGGCCCGTTCGACGAGTGGCATCGCCTGGCCTGGGCGTCGGCGCTCGTGCTGATGGGGCTTGTCCTCGTGATCTCTCTGGCGGCCCGCTGGGTCACCCGGCAGCGCTATGGTAGTGTCCGCTAACACGCGGCTGCGGCTCGAGGCGGCGCACGTCACGGCGCTGTTCGGACAACAGCGCGCCGTACGCGACGTGTCGCTCTTGTTTCCGGCGCATATCGTGACCGCCATCATCGGGCCGTCGGGCTGCGGCAAGTCGACGCTGCTCCGTTGCCTCAACCGGATGCACGAGCTGACCCCCGGCGCAACGGTCAGCGGCGACGTGTTGCTCGACAACGTGAACATCTACGCGGCGGACGTAAACCCGGTCGCGCTGCGCCGCCGGATCGGGATGGTCTTCCAGCGTCCCACGCCGTTTCCCACCATGTCGATCTACGACAACGTCGCGGCGGGACTCAAGGTCAACGGTCGGCGGACCCGCGGCGAAATCGACGACGCCGTCGAGCGTGCGCTGCGCCAGGCGGCGCTCTGGGACGAGGTGAGCGACCGCCTCCGGACGAGCGCGCTGGCGTTATCGGGCGGCCAACAACAGCGGCTGTGTATCGCCCGCGCCGTCGCGCCACAGCCGGAGATCCTGCTGCTCGACGAGCCGACCGCGTCGCTCGATCCCGCCGGCACGCAGCGCATCGAGGAGCTGTGCCACGAGCTCAAACGGCTCTATACGATCGTGATCGTGACCCACAACATGCAGCAGGCGGCGCGCGTCTCCGACTACACGGCGTTCATGTACCTCGGCAGCCTGGTCGAGGTAGGACGCACGAACGACGTCTTCACGAAGCCGAAGGTGGAGCAGACGGAGGCGTATATCACCGGAAGGTTTGGATGAGCGCGACGACGTCGGAACGATTGAACGATGGAAAGATGGAACGAAAAGTCGCCCCCGTTCCATCAGACCATCGTTCGATCGTTCCATCGGTTCTCGAGTCGCACGCCTACAGCTTCTGGTACGGCCCTAAGCAGGCGCTCTTCGACGTCAACTGCGCCATTCCGCCCAACGCGATCACCGCGCTGATCGGCCCGTCGGGGTGCGGCAAGACGACGTTTCTGCGGTCCATCAACCGGCTGCACGATCTCACCCCCGGGGCGCGGCACGGCGGCGATATCCTGGTCGACGGCGCGTCGATCTTCGCGCCGGGGACCGACGTGGTCGCGCTGCGGCAGCGGATCGGCATGGTCTTCCAGCGCCCCAATCCGTTCCCCAAGCCGGTCTACGACAACGTGGCCTACGGGCCGCGCCTCAACGCACTGGCGCATCCGCGCGAGCTGCCGGACCGCGTGGAACGCGCGCTGCGGCAGGCGGCGTTGTGGGACGAGGTGAAGGACCGGCTGCGGGAGCCGGGCACGGCGCTCTCCGGCGGGCAGCAGCAGCGGCTCTGCATCGCGCGCGCGCTCGCCAACGAGCCGGAGGTGCTGCTGATGGACGAGCCGTGCTCCGCCCTCGACCCGATCGCGACCCAACGCATCGAGGAGCTGCTGGTCGAGTTGAAGCGGACGTACACAATCGTGATCGTCACGCATAACATGCAGCAGGCGGCGCGCGTGTCGGATTACACGGGATTTTTCTACGTGGGCAAGCTGCTGGAGTTCGGAACGACGCAGCAGGTCTTCACTCGGCCCACCGACGAACGGACAGAAGCGTACATCACCGGAAGGTTTGGTTGACCATGAATGCGCAAGCGACCAGTCATCGGCATTTCCACGACGAGCTCTCCCAGCTCAAAGTCGCGCTCCTCAACATGTCGGGAGAAGCGCAGGCCGCGCTCGCCGCCGCCGTCGACGCCGTGCTGCAACGCGACGGCGACAAGGCGCGCGATGTGATCGCCGGAGATCGTGAGATCGATCAGCTCGAGCTCGAGGTCGAGGAAACGGTCATCCGCCTGCTGGCGACCCAGCAGCCGATGGCGCGCGACCTGCGCTTCCTCACGGCGGCGATGAAGATCTCCAACGACCTGGAGCGCGTGGGGGATCACGCCGTCAACATCGCGCAATCCGCCGAGCGCCTGCTCGCCAGCCGGCCCATCGTGCCGGAGCCGGAGCTGCTGGAGATGGCGCGTCAGGCACGCACCATGCTGGCCGACGCGCTGGACGCGTTCGTGCGTGGCGACGCGCAGGCCGGCCGGGCGATCTGCCGCCGCGACGACAGCGTGGACGCGCTGCACGCATCGATGTTCCGCATTCTGCTGACGCACATGATGGAAGACCCGCACATCATCGGCACCGCGATGGAGCTGTTTCTCGTGAGCCGGAATCTCGAGCGCGTGGCGGACCTCGCGACGAACATCGCCGAGGACGTCGTCTTCCTCGTCGAGGGCAAGTCGATCAAGCATCACGCGGAAGAGCGGTCTCAGTAAGTGCGGTAGCGGTAATACGACTCGGGTTGCGTCGGCCGGCGGCGCAGCACCTCCTCCGAGGCGAACAGCCGCACCAGCAGTATGCCCGCGATAAAGCCGCCGATGTGCGCGAAGAACGCAACGCCGCCCTTCTCGACGTCGCTGAGACTTCCGAGACCGCTCAGGAGCTGAAGCACGATCCAGTAACCCAGCATCACCCAGGCGGGCAGCGCCACGGTCGTGATGTAGATCGGCAGAATGATCAGGGTGTGGACGCGCACCCGCGGATACAACAGGAGATAAGCGCCCAGGACGCCGCTGATGGCTCCGGACGCGCCGATCATCGGGACCAGCGAATGGGGGCTGACGAAGGTCTGCGTCGCGGCGGCGGCGATGCCACAGAGCAGGTAGAAGATCAGGAATTTCCCGTGCCCCATCACGTCTTCGATGTTGTTCCCGAACACCCACAGGAACACCATGTTGCCGATCAGGTGCAGCCAGCCGCCGTGCATGAACATCGACGTGAGCACGGTCCAATACTGCGGCGCCGCGTCGACCAGGCAGTACATCCCGGGACCGAGCGCAACGCCGCTGCCGGGCTTGGCGTTTCGCAGGATTTCCGCAGGGATGAGGCCGAGGTCGCAGACCGAGCGGGCGAGTGGCCCCTGCGCCCCCGCGCCCTGTAAAAGAATGAAAGCGAGCACATTGGCGATGATGATGGCGACGGTGATGACGGCGGGTCGTTCAGTGGGGTTTTCATCCCGGAAGGGAAACATGGGTCAGAATCTAGACGGTTAAGCGGGTGGGCTGTTAGAATGCTGAGTCGAACCGCCGAACCGCCAACCGCCTGCCTTTTTGGCATTTTAATTCGGCACGATGCTTGCCTTCTGCGACCGAGAGCATCAGGTCGGCATCAAATCCCTATCAGGAGCTGAGAATGGCTGAGAAGATCATCGGCATTGACCTCGGGACGACAAATTCCGTTGTCTCAGTCATGGAAGGCGGCGATCCCGTCGTCATCCCCAACGCGGAAGGCGGACGAACGACGCCCTCCGTGGTCGCATTCACAAAGGACGGCGAACGGCTCGTTGGGCAGGTGGCGAAGCGGCAGGCGGTGACCAACCCGCAGAACACGATCTTCTCGATCAAGCGTTTCATGGGGCGGCGCTTCGAAGAAGTGAGCGAAGAGATCAAGCGCGTTCCCTACAAGGTCGTCCGCGGCCAGAACGGGCTCGCGGCCGTGGAGGTCAGCGGCAAGCAGTACGCCCCGCCGGAGATCTCGGCGATGATCCTCCAGAAGATGCGGCAGACGGCGGAAGACTACCTCGGCCACAAGGTCGAAAAGGCGGTCATCACCGTCCCCGCGTACTTCAACGATTCACAGCGGCAGGCGACCAAGGACGCCGGCAAGATCGCCGGCCTCGACGTGGTCCGGATCATCAACGAGCCGACCGCCTCCGCGCTGGCGTACGGACTCGATAAGAAGAAAGAAGAGAAGGTCGCGGTCTACGACCTGGGCGGCGGTACATACGACATTTCCATTCTGGAACTCGCCGAGGGCGTCTTCGAGGTCAAGAGCACGAACGGCGACACCCACCTGGGCGGCGACGACTTCGATGCCCGGGTCATGGATTGGCTGGTCGGGGAATTCAAGCGCGATCAGGGGATCGACCTCTCCAAGGATCCGATGGCGCTACAGCGGCTCAAGGAAGCCGCCGAGAAGGCCAAGATGGAGCTGTCGACCGTCATGCAGACGGAAATCAATCTGCCGTTCATCACGGCGGATCAGTCCGGCCCCAAGCATCTGAACCTCACGCTCACCCGCGCGAAGCTCGAGCAGCTGGTGGACGATCTGGTGAAGCGCACGATTCCGCCCATGCAGAAGGCGCTGACGGATGCCGGGCTCAAGCCGGGTGACATCAACGAGGTCATCCTGGTCGGTGGCCAAACGCGGATGCCGAAGGTCCAGGAGATAGTGAAGAGCTTTTTCGGCAAGGAGCCGCACAAGGGTGTGAACCCCGACGAGGTGGTGGCCATCGGGGCGGCGATTCAGGGAGGCGTGCTCGCCGGCGAGGTCAAGGACGTATTGCTGCTCGATGTCACGCCGCTGTCGCTCGGCATCGAGACGCTGGGCGGCGTCACGACCGTGCTGATTGGGCGCAATACCACCATCCCGACCAAGAAGTCGGAGGTGTTCTCGACGGCGGAAGACAATCAGACGACGGTGGAGATCCACGTGCTCCAGGGCGAGCGGCAGATGGCGGTGGACAACCGCACCATCGGCAAATTCCAGCTCACCGGAATTCCACCCGCTCCGCGCGGCATTCCGCAGGTCGAGGTGACGTTCGACATCGATGCCAACGGCATCCTGCACGTCTCCGCCAAAGACAAGGCGACGGGCAAGGAGCAGAAGATCCGGATTGAAGCGTCCTCCGGGTTGGCGGACAAGGACATCGACAAGATGGTGAAGGACGCCGAGGCGCACGCGCAGGAGGACAAGAAGCGGCGCGACGTGATCGAGCAGCGCAACCGCCTCGACAACATGGTGTACCAGGTCACCAAGGAGTCCAAGGAGTGGGTGGACAAGCTCGAGGCGGACCTCAAGTCCCGGCTCGATGCGGCCATTCAGTCGGCGCAGTCGGCCCTGCGGAGCGGCAACGCCGACGAAATCAGCAAGGCACTCGAAGAGCTGCAGCAGGCATATTCAGCGGCAGGGGCCTCGCTGTACGCGGCTCGGGGAGCGGCAGGTGCGGAAGCCGGCGCGGGCCCGGCGGCGGGTGGTGATGGACAACCCGGAGCCGGTGAGGGCGCGAAAAAGGATGAGAAGGTCGTGGATGCCGATTACGAAATCATGGACGACGATAAATCCAAAAAGTCATAAAGGGGGGACGGATGTCGGTGAAGACGCGGGACTGGTTGAAATTCGGCACTTTGGTGGCACTGGCGTTTGCGCTGGGGCTGGCGTTCGCTTCGGCGTTTCGTTTACCAACCCGCGGCGAAGCGGCGGTCCGCTCGGTCCTGCAGGACACGGGCCGCCCGCTTCCACAAGCGAAGGCCGCGCTCGATCTCGGCCAGGCATTCGCCTCGGTCGCCGAGCATGTGAAGCCTGCGGTCGTGTTCATCCGCTCCGAACGCCGTGAGCGGGTCGCCAACCGCCGCTTGCCGCCGGGGTTCGAGGATTTCTTCCAGGTCCCGCGTCGTCCTCAGGTCGAGCAGGGCTCGGGCTCGGGCTTCATCGTCTCGCAGGACGGCTACATCCTCACGAATAATCACGTCGTGCAGGGCGCGGACCGCGTGACGGTTCGGCTGTACGACAATCGCGAATTCACGGCAAAAACCGTCGGGACCGATCCCTCCACCGACGTCGCGGTCATCAAGATCCAGGCGGCCGCGCTGCCCACGGTCCGGCTCGGCGATGCCGATTCGACCGAGATCGGCAACTGGGTGCTGGCCATCGGCAACCCGCTGGGCGAAGCTTTCACGTTTACCGTGACGGCCGGCATCGTGAGCGCCAAGGGCCGGCTGCTGTCGGGGCTGAACTCCAGCCGCTACGCGATTCAAGACTTCATTCAGACCGACGCCGCGATCAATCCCGGTAACTCGGGAGGTCCGCTGGTCAACGTGCGTGGCGAGGTCATCGGGATCAATGCGGCCATCGCCAGTGAGACCGGATATTATAACGGGTACGGGTTTGCCGTCCCGATCAATCTCGCCCGCACCGTGATGACGCAGCTGATTGCCACCGGCCACGTCGAGCGTGCGGTCATGGGCATCAGCATCCGTGATGCGGATCAGGAAGACGCTCAGGCCGTCGGGCTGTCGACGATCAAGGGCGTGCTCGTCCGCTCTTACACGACTGATGATTCCCCGGCGAAGCGTGCCGGACTACAGCAGGGCGACGTGATCGTCGCGGTCGAGGGACAACCGGTGCAGTCCGTGCCCCAGCTGCAACAGCGCGTCGCGTTCAAGAAGCCGGGAGATGTCGTCCAGGTCACATTCGTGCGCAACCGGGGACAACAGCAGACGTTGCCGGTCCGACTCGCGGCGCCGCCCAGTGCCGAGCAGGAAACGGCCGACAACGATTCCGGTGAGCGCGACGAACCGGCGAGTGCGACCAGCCCGCTTGGCATTTCGGTGCAGCCGCTCACGCAGGAAGACGCGCGCGATCCGGACCTGCGTCCCATTGTCCGGGCCGGTGGGGCGCTGGTGGTGACCGAAGTCTCCCCTGACGGGCCCGCCTATCGCAAGCTCGCGGATGCGTCATCGGGATATCCGGACGTCATTTTGAAGGTCAACGGCCAGGCGACGAGGACGGTCTCGGAATTCCGTTCCGCCGTCGGGGCGATTCGGAAGGGCGACATCGCAACGTTGTCCGTCTTGCGGCGGACGCCCGACGGTTGGGTGGGCGATGTCGTGCGGATGCGCGTACCGTAGGGGGTAGGGGCGCAGCATGCTGCGCCCCTACGAACGTTGAAACGGATCGGGGGCCGCGCACACCGGCCCCCGATTTGTTTTTCGGCGAGCCGGCAGTCAGGGGATGGGACGTCGCTCCACCAGCATGACAATCGCGGTTACGGCCAGCCAGGCCACAAACGCGGCCTGCGCGAAGTAGAGGTAGGGGAGGAACTCACTGAAGACCAACCCGACGACGCCGCAGATTACGGCGACCACCCACGCCACCCACGCGAGCCATTGCGGCCACACCCCGCCGTTCCGTATCGCCCAACCGAGCATGTAGGCCACGAGCCCCAGCAGGAACGTCGCGAGCCGCTCGGCCGCCAGTCCCATCGGGTGGAGCATGTCGTAGACGAAGACGGCGTGCGTGCCGGTCAGCCCCGTATCGGATGCGGTATAGGCACGCGCCAGCTGCCAGCCGGCGCCGACCATGAAGAGGATGTTGAGCGACCAGACCGAAAAGGCGAATGCGCCCAGCCGCACGCCCGCGCGCCCCGGTGTCGAGCCCGGCGTGTCGTTGTGGCGCAGCGCGACGCCAACCACGCCCGTGTACATGAATGCCAGACCAAACAGCAGCGACCAATGAATCGCACGCCAGCCGTTCGTGCGCGCGATGGTACTGAGCTGCGCGGCACCATCGCCGGAGAGCAAAGGATGCAGGAGACCGGCGACACCGAACAGCAGGACGCCGATGAGTAGACACAGTCCGTAGAACAGCGGCCGGCGCGTCACAACCATTGGCTCTCCCGGGTCTGCGAGTCGGGCCTAATCTAGCACGCACTCAGCGCGGCGATATATTGCCCGCCATGGACCTCAATCGGATTCTCCGCGAGGGCCTCATCGCCGGCTGCATCGGCGCCACGACCGTCGCCGCCTGGTTCCTGGTCGTCGACACGATCAACGGCCAGCCGCTGTTCACGCCGGCGATGCTCGGCAGCGCGGTCTTCTGGGGCGCGCACGATCCCTCGGCGGTCGTCATCGAGCCCGCCCGCATCTTCGGGTACACGATGATTCACGTCAGCGCGTTCGTCGTGGTCGGATGCATCGCCGCGGCGCTCGCGGCCGAGGTCGAGTTCGCGCCCTCGACACTATTTCTCGTCATCGTTGGATTCTGCTTCTTTGAGGTCGGCTTCTACATTCTCGTCGCCCTGCTCGCCAAACCGCTGCTCGGCTACCTGGCGTGGTGGAGTGTCGCGATCGGCAACGGATTGGCCGCGCTCGGTATGGGCTATTACCTCTGGCGCGAGCACCCGAGGATCGGCGAAGAGCTGCGCCGGCACCCTCT
>WNGD01000462.1_pt1 | contig 40262 bp, 41 predicted proteins | sample 5400671 | NCBI WGS metagenome assembly WNGD01 (sample SAMN13153369, study PRJNA577476) | soil metagenome | isolation source: 40 cm soil or saprolite under grassland replicate 2 | place: USA:California | collected 2016-06-15 | reverse complement strand
GGGGACGAGGGACGGAGGACGGGGGGGACGGGGGGGACGGGGGAAGGGTGGGGCCCGCAGCGGCTCGTCGCGCTCGCCGAGGACTTGCCCGTGCGGCTGGTCCTGGTCGACAAGGTCTTCCGCCCTGAGGTGGCGGGGGTGGACGTGGGAGAGGCGATTCGGTCCGAGCGCGTGACGCGGCGGGTTTCGGCGGTAGCCGCGATTCCCGAGGTGCGGCACTGGGTGAACGTGCAACAGCGCGAGGCCGCGCTCGGGCATCCCCGGGGGATCGTGGTAGACGGCCGCGACATAGGAACCGTGGTTTTTCCTGACGCGCCGCTCAAGATCTTCCTCACCGCCAGCCCCGCGGAGCGGGCTCGGCGGCGGTTCGCCCAGCGGGCCGGGGAGGGCGGGGGCGGGGGGGGCCGCGTTGATCCAGAGGAGCTGGCGCGGGAGACGGCGGCGCTCGCGGCCCGGGATCAGGCGGACTCGACGCGGCGGATCGCGCCGCTCCGACCGGCGGCGGATGCGGTGCTGCTGGACACCACGCGGCTCTCGCTCGAGGACCAGGTGGCGCGGGTGGTAGCGCTGGCGCGTGAGCGCTTCCCTGGGTAGGTTTCGCCCGCCCCGGGGTACCGCCCCCGGGTCCGCCGCCCGGAGGGTGGTCTCCGGGCTCGACCTCAAACGCTCAACCGAACCGGTGTACTGAATGCTGGTAGATACGGAAGACCTGCCCGAGACGTCCGACACACCTTCCCCCGCTCGCCACTCCCACCTCCGCGTCCGGTCCGATCTCCAGGAAGAGTATTCCGCCGAAGAAATCGCGAAGATGACGGAGCTGTACGAGGGGACGCTCTCCAACATCGAGGAGGGCGAGATCGTGAAATCGAAGGTGCTGCGCGTGACCGACACCGCCGTCATCCTGGACGTCGGGTTCAAGTCGGAAGGCGCCGTGCCGATCGACGAGTTCAAGGATGCGCACGCCCTCAAGGAGGGGGACGAGGTCGAGGTCTTCCTCGAGCACTTGGAGGACCAGGAAGGCGCGGTGGTCCTCTCGAAGAAGAAGGCCGATTTCATGCGGGTGTGGGAGCGGATCCGCGAGGCCTATGAGAAGGACGAGCCGGTGTCGGGGACGCTGGTCAAGAAGATCAAGGGCGGCGTGGTCGTGGACCTGATGGGCGTGGACGCGTTCCTCCCCGGGAGCCAGATCGCGCTGCGGCGCGTACCCAACATCGACGAGCTCCTGGGGCAGTCGTTCGAGTTCAAGATCATCAAGTTGAACAAGCGGCGCCGGAACATCGTGGTGTCGCGCCGCGTGCTGCTCGAGGCGGAGCGCAAGACCAAGCGCGACGTCCTGATGAAGGAGCTGCAGGTCGGGCAGACGCGGAAGGGCGTGGTGAAGAACATCACCGACTTCGGTGCCTTTATCGACTTGGGTGGCGTTGATGGCCTGCTGCACATCACCGACATGAGCTACGGCCGCGTGTCCCACCCCTCCGAAATGGTGCACATCGGGCAGGAGCTCGAAGTGAAGGTCCTCGACATCGACTGGGAGCGCGAGCGGATCAGCCTCGGCTTGAAGCAGCTGCAGCCCTACCCCTGGAAGAACGTGGCCGCGAAGTATCCGGTCGGCACGCGGGTGCAGGGAAAGGTGGTCTCGATCACCAATTACGGCGCGTTCGTCGAGCTGGAGCCCGGGATCGAGGGACTGGTCCACATCTCCGAGATGAGCTGGACCCGCAACGTGCGGCACCCGTCGAAGATCGTGTCGATCGGCGAGACGATCGAGGCAGTGGTGCTCAAAGTGGACGAGGCGGAGGAGAAGGTCTCGCTCGGAATGAAGCAGACCGAAGAAGATCCCTGGATGGCGCTGCCGCAGAAGTACCCGGTCGGCACGCGCCTCAAGGGGAAAGTCCGCAACCTGACCTCGTTCGGTGCGTTCGTGGAGATCGAGCCGGGGATCGACGGCCTCATCCACATCTCCGACATGTCGTGGACCAAGCGGGTGCAGCATCCCTCCGAGGTCGTGAAGAAAGGCGACGAGGTCGAGGTGCTGATCTTGAACGTCGACGCCGAGAACAAGCGGATCTCGCTGGGCCTGAAGCAGGCGCAGGAGGATCCGTGGCTCCGGATCGGCGAGACCTACCCGGTGGGCACCGAGCTGCGCGGGCGCGTGCTGCGCCTGATGGACAAGGGCGTGGTCGTGGACCTGGGACACGACATCGAGGGCTTCGTCCCGATGTCGCAGCTCGGCATCCCCGACATCCAGAACCCCGGCGACGCCGTGAAAGAAGGGCAGGCGGCGGAGCTGAAAGTGCTGGAGGTGGATCCGATCCACCATCGGATCGTGCTGGCCGCGACCGGATGGCCGAAGGACGACGGGGCGCCAGGAAGCAACGACGCAGGACAAACACGGATAGACGGGTAGACGGATAGACGGGTAGTGGATTGTAGGTCGAGGGGGTCAGGGTTACCTGACCCCTTTTCCTGCCCACCGCTATCCGTCTACCCCTCTACCCGTCTACCCGTCTAGCCGTCTGTCCGTCTATCCGTCTACCCGTCTACCCGTCTAGATTTTCGCCATGACTATGCGTGAGAAGCTGGAACTCCTGCAGAAGCGGCGCGCCGAGTCCGAGCTCGGCGGCGGCGCCGAGCGGATCCAGACCCAGCACGAGAAGGGGAAGATGACCGCCCGCGAGCGGCTCGACGTGCTGCTCGATCCGGGCACGTTCGTCGAGCTCGATCGCTTCGTGACCCATCGGGCGACCGACTTCGGGCTCGCCGACGAGAAGTATCTCGGGGACGGCGTGGTCACGGGGTACGGGCGGATCGACGGGCGGCTGGTCTACGTGTTCTCGCAGGACTTCACGGTGTTCGGCGGCTCGCTCTCCGAGGCCCACGCCGAGAAGATCTGCAAGATCCTGGACCTGGCGGTCCGCAACGGCGCGCCCGTGATCGGGCTCAACGACTCGGGCGGCGCGCGCATCCAGGAGGGCGTCGTGTCGCTGGGCGGCTACGCCGAGATCTTCCTCCGCAACACCCTCGCCTCGGGCGTCGTCCCCCAGATCAGCGCCATCCTCGGGCCGTGCGCGGGCGGGGCGGTGTACAGCCCGGCGATCACCGACTTCGTGTACATGGTCAGGGGGATCTCCTACATGTTCGTCACCGGCCCCAACGTGGTAAAAACGGTGACGCACGAGGAGGTCGACTTCGAGAGCCTGGGCGGCGCGGACGTGCACGGCGCGACCTCGGGCGTGGCGCATTTCGTCCACGATTCCGAGCGCGAGTGCCTGACGGGGATCCGCACGCTCCTGAGCTACGTGCCCAGCAACAACCTCGACGACCCGCCGTCCCGGCCGTGCGCCGACCCGGCGGACCGGCGCGACGAAGAGCTGCTGGACGTCGTCCCCGACAGCCCCACCAAGCCCTACGACATGCACGACGTGATCCGGCGTGTGGTGGACGACGGGGCGTTCCTCGAGGCGCACCGCGATTACGCGAGCAACCTGCTCGTCGGATTCGCGCGGCTGGGCGGGCGGACGGTCGGGGTGGTCGCGAACCAGCCCGCGATGCTCGCCGGCGTGCTCGACATCAGCGCGTCGCTCAAGGGCGCGCGCTTCATCCGGTTCTGCGACGCGTTCAACATCCCGCTGGTCACGTTCGAGGACGTGCCGGGGTTCCTGCCGGGCGTCGCGCAGGAGCACGGCGGGATCATCAAGCATGGGGCGAAGCTCCTGTACGCCTACTGCGAGGCCACCGTCCCCAAGCTCACGGTGATCACGCGGAAGGCGTACGGCGGCGCGTACGACGTGATGAACTCGAAGCACATCCGCGGGGACTACAACGTCGCCTGGCCGACCGCGGAAATCGCGGTGATGGGTCCCAAGGGAGCGGTCGAGATTCTCTATAAAGGAGAGGCGGCGACCGACGAGCGGGAAGCGGAGTACCGGGAGAAGTTCGCCCACCCCTACCTCGCGGCGGGGCGGGGCTACGTGGACGACATCATCGACCCCCGCGACACGCGGCCGCGGCTCATCAGCGCGCTCGCCACCCTCGCGACCAAGCGGGACCGGAATCCCCCGAAAAAGCATGGCAACATCCCTCTGTAGCCTGCTCGCGGTCGTGCTGCTGCAGGCGGCGCCGGCGGCCGCAGCAGCGCCGCCCGACTCGCTCGCCGCGCTGCGCCTGCGGATCGAGCGCGATTCCACCGATGCGCCGGCCTGGCTGCTCTTGGGGCAGGAGTACCTGCAGCTGGCGGACGACGCGCACGGTCGGCCGCACCGGGCGTCTCAGGACAGCGTGTGGGCACGCGCGCTGCTCGACACCGCGGATCAGGCGCTCACCCGGGCCGCGGTGCTGTTCGGCGCCGCGGGATCGAGCCTCCCCGGGGACAGCGCGCGGGTGCTGCGCGTCGGCGCGTGGAGCCGCCGTTCCCGGCTGGCGTGGGAGACGGAGGGAGTCGCGGCCGGGCCCCAGCAGTGGGGGCCGGTGCCGGTGGATCTGCGAGTGCCGCCGGTGCTCGAGGAGCTGGGCGAGAACCTGCTTCGAGCCTGCCCGATGTGGGGCGTGCTGCTCACGGCGGACGGCGCGGATGCCTACGCCGCCTGGTACATGCGGTTCGCCCGGGGGCTGCGGCCCGATCTCCTCGTGATGCCGCTCGCCGCGTGGCGCTCGGACACGGCGCTCAGGACGCGGCTCGCGACCGACCTGCGGCTCGGCCGCCGCGGTGAGACCGACGCGTGGCTCCCGGAGCTCGCGAAGCGGCGGCCGGTGTGCGTGAGCATGGCATTCGACCGTCCGCCCGAGGCGCGACCCCGCGTCGCCTGGGCGACCCGACCGTTCGTCTGGGTCGCGGGGCCCCCGGTCCGGGACGACCGCGTACCGCCGCGCGACTTCGTGTTTGCCGGCCTGCGGATCGCCCTGGACCAGCGGGACCCGTGGGCCGCACCGGCGCTCGCGCTGTACGTCCGCGCCGCGCGCGCGATGGCGGCGCTGTGCGAGGCGATGAAGACGTTCCGGGTCGCGGCTGAGGTGGCGAGTTGTCGGCGATGAGCGCTCGTTGACCACGATCAAGCGCGTCCTCGTCGCGAACCGCGGCGAAATCGCGCTCCGCATCATCCGTGCCTGCCACGAAGAGGGGCTCGAAGCGGTCGCGGTGTATTCGGAGCCGGACCGGCTGTCGCCCCACGTGCGCGCCGCCGAGATCGCGGTGGCGATCGGCCCCGCGCCCGCCGCGCAGTCCTACCTCGACGTCGGGAAGCTGATCGCCGCCGCGGAGCGGACCGGTTGCCAGGCGATCCATCCAGGCTACGGGTTCCTCTCCGAGCGGGCGCCGTTCGCGGAGTCCGTGACAGGCGCGGGGTTGGTGTTCGTGGGCCCGCCGGCCGCCGCGATCCGCGCGATGGGAGACAAGACGGAGGCCCGCCGCCGCATGCAGGCAGCAGGCGTGCCGATCGTCCCCGGCACGACCCGGCCGGTTGCCGACCACGCCCAGGCCCGCTCCGAAGCCACCCGGCTCGGTTACCCGGTGCTCATCAAGGCGGTGGCGGGGGGCGGGGGGAAGGGGATGCGGCTGGTGCGCCAGGAGGCCGAGCTCGAATCCGCGTTCCAGTTGACCCAGAGCGAAGCCCTGAATGCGTTCGGAGCGGGCGAGGTCTACCTCGAGAAGTATCTCGAGCGCCCCCGCCACGTGGAGATCCAGATACTCGCCGACGCGAACGGCCGCGTGGTCGCCCTGGGCGAGCGCGAGTGCAGCATCCAGCGGCGCCACCAGAAGCTCATCGAAGAGGCGCCCTCCCTCGCCGTGACGCCCGCGCTGCGCCGGCGCTTGAACGAGGCCGCCACCGCCGCCGCAGGCGCGGCCGGCTATCTGGGCGCGGGCACGATCGAGTTCCTGCTCGCGCCGACCGGCGCGTTTTACTTCCTCGAGATGAACACGCGACTCCAAGTCGAGCATCCCGTGACGGAGCTCGTGTACGGCGTGGACATCGTGCGCGAGCAGCTGCGCGTCGCGATGGGCCAGCCGCTGCGCGTGCACGCGGGCACGCTGCAGCCGCGCGGCCACGCGATCGAATGCCGCATCACGGCGGAAGACCCGTTCAACGAGTTCCTCCCCGCGACGGGCACGCTGCGCTACCTGCGGGTGCCCGGCGGGCCGGGCGTGCGGTGGGACGGGGGTGTGGAGGGGGGCAACGAGGTCACGCCGTACTACGATCCGCTCATCGCGAAGGTCGTGGTGTGGGGCGAGACGCGCCCGATCGCGCTCGAGCGGATGCGGCGTGCGCTGCGCGAGCTCGTCATCGTCGGCATTCCCTCCTCGCAGGCGTTCCACCTCCGCGTGATGGACGATTCCGCCTTCCAGCGCGGCGACTTCGACACCACCTACCTGGAACAGGCGGGGCCGCGGCTGCTGGCGACGGCATTGCGTCCCGAGCTGACCCGTCCGCTGGCGGTGGTCGCGGCGCTGCTCGCCGACGAGCGGCGCGCGTCGGCTACGGCGCCGTCACCGTCCGATCCGCCGACCGTCCGACCCTCCAGCTGGCTCCTCGTCGCGCGGCGGGAGGGGCTGCGCGAGTGACCGACGTGGTGGCGATCACCGCCATCGCCGCCGGGGGCGACGGCGTGGGACGGCTCCAGGACGGACGCGCCGTGTTCGTGCCCCGCACGGCGCCGGGCGAGCGCGTGCGGTTGCGCGAGGGGGTGAAGCTGCACAAGACCTTCGCGCGCGGCGAGCTGGCGGAAGTGGTGGCGCCCACCGCCGCGCGCGTCACGCCGCCCTGTCCCCACTACGCGCACGACCGCTGCGGCGGCTGCCAGCTGCAGCATCTGGCCTACGACGTGCAGCTCGCCGCCAAGCGCGCGATCGCGGGCGACGCGCTGCGGCGGATCGGCAAGCTCGATCTCCCGGATCCCGAGATCGTCGAGGCGGTGGAGGAGTGGCGCTATGGGGCGAAGGTGAGCCTGGCGGTCGCGGGCGGTCGCGGGCGCTCGACGGCCGTCGGGTTCCATCCGTACGACCGGCCGGGGTCCGTCTTTCCGCTCGCCGACTGCCACATTGCGGACTTCCGGCTGATGGCGTTGTGGCGTGACGTGCGAGCGCATCTGGAGTTGCTCCCGCCGCGACTCACGCGCCTCACGCTGCGGCTCGACCGCGAGGGCCGGCGGCACGTCATCGCCGAGTCGGCCGGGGAAGGGGAACCCTGGCTCGATGCGGAGCGGCTGCGCGCGGCGCTGCCGGACGGGGGCGGTGGGGGTGGGGGGGTCATCTGCTGGTGGCAGCCGGCGGACGGCGCGGCGCGCGTCGTCGCCGGCCCCGCCACGGGCTTTCCCGCCACCGGGTTCGAGCCGGTGAACCCCGAGATGGCGACGCTGGCGCGCGGCTGGGCGGTGGAGCAGCTCGGCGACGTGCGCGGCGCGGTCGTGTGGGACCTGTACGGCGGCATCGGCGACACGGCGGTCCAGCTCGCCGAGCGGGGGGCGCAGGTGGTGAGCGTGGACGCCGACGAGAAAGCCATCGACTGGGCCCGGGGCCGCCCGGCGGCGCGTCCGGTGCGGTTCATCGCGGGGAATGTCGAAGACGTGCTGCCCACCCTCCCCGAGCCGAGTGGCGTGGTCGCGCATCCGCCGCGGACCGGGCTGCACTGGAACGTCACGCTGCGACTCACCGGTCAGCCCGTGGGGCGGCTCGTCTATCTCTCCAGTGACCCGGCCACGCTGGCGCGCGACCTGCACCGGCTGAGCGTGAACTATCGCGTCACGGCCGTCCGGGCGTTCGATCTCTTCCCGCAGACGGCGCAGGTGGAGACGGTGGCGGTGTTGGAGGGAGTGTGAAGTACTTCGTCCGCATCGGCACGCAGACCCTCGAAGTGGAGGTGGAGGGGACGCGCGTGGTCGTGGACGGAGCGGCGCTCGAGGCGCATCTGGCCGCGGTGCCGGGGACCCCGCTCTACCACCTGCTGCTGAGCGGCGAGTCGTGGACGGTGGCGGCGCAGCCGTTCGAGAGCGGGGGGCGCTGGGTGCTGGGGGTGGTCGGGGAGCGGGCCACAGTCGAGGTCGTGGACGAGCGTACCCGGCAGATCGAAGCTCTCACGGCGAAACGGGTGGAGCCGGGGAGCGCGGGAACGATCGTCGCTCCGATGCCCGGGCTGGTGGCTCGGGTGGAGGTCGCGGTGGGCCAGCGGGTCGAGGCGGGCGCGGGTCTCGTGGTGGTCGAGGCGATGAAGATGGAGAACGAGCTGCGGGCGCCGCGGGCCGGGGTGGTGCAGGCGGTGCACGTCACGGCGGGGCAGCCGGTCGAAAAGGGGGCGCCGCTCGTGACCGTCGCGAGCCCGGAAGCTTCGGGTTGACAGCCCCTTACGGCCCGGGTATAGTTCGCGGCTGTTCGAGACCGGGCCACGCGAAAGGCTGGGAATGAAGACGTTCAGCTTGCGAAAAGAGGACGTGACGCGCCGCTGGTTCGTCGTGGACGCGGCCGGCCAGCCGCTCGGCCGGCTGGCGAGCCGCGTCGCCCAGATCCTCCGCGGGAAGCACAAGCCGACGTTTACGCCGCACCTGAACGGCGGTGACTGCGTCGTGATCGTGAACGCCGAGAAGGTGAAGCTGACGGGCCGGAAGCTCGAGCAGAAACGCTACTTTCGGCACACGGGCTACATGGGGCACGAACGTTTCACGCCGCTGCAGAGCATGATCGCGACGCATCCCGAGCGCGTGATCGAGAAGGCAGTGTGGGGGATGCTCCCGAAGACCACGTTGTCGCGGCAGCACGTGAAGCAGATGCTGAAGGTGTACGCCGGTCCGACGCATCCGCACGCGGCCCAGCAGCCCGAGCCGCTCACGCTGGTGGAGGTCTGATGGGCGTCGCGGTGACACCGGAGCTGCGCTGGCACGCGGTGGGGCGCCGCAAGGTGAGCGTCGCGCGCGTGTATCTGACGCCGGGCTCGGGCAAGTGGAACATCAACGGTCGCACCCTGGGGGACTACTTCCCGCGGCCCTCGCTGGTGTCCCACATCCAGCAGCCGTTCACGGCGACGGACACGCTGGGTGCCTTCGACGTGCGGGCGTTGGTACGGGGCGGCGGCGTGACGGGCCAGGCGGGGGGGCTGCGGCTTGCGATCGCGCGGGCGCTCTGCCTCGCCGACGAGCGGCACCGCAAGAAGCTGCGGGAGCAGGGCTTGCTGACGCGTGATCCGCGCGTGGTCGAGCGCAAGAAGCCCGGCCGCGCCGGCGCGCGGAAGCGGTTCCAGTTCTCGAAGAGATAGGTGCCAGGTGTCTGGTGCTAGGTGTCAGAGCGCTGACACCCGACACCTGACACCCGACGCCTAAACACACACGCTGCTTGATCCGGTCCTGGGTCCCCGTAGCCGGGGTGGCACCGGAGGCGAGAGCAGCGGCGGACGAACCCACGAGAGGGAGTGCATGGCGCAGCCTCAGTTGCAGGACCTGCTGGAAGCGGGCGTCCATTTCGGGCATCAGACGCGCCGCTGGAATCCCAAGATGCGCCGGTTCATCTTCGCCGAGCGCTCCGGGATCTATATCATCGACCTGCAGAAGACGCTGCGGCAGATTGAGGCCGCGCAGGAGCTGCTCCGCGGGGTGGTGTTGAAGGGCGAGGGCGTCCTGTTCGTCTGTACCAAGAAACAGCTTAAGAACATCATCCAGGCTGAGGCGCAGCGCTGCGGCGCGTACTACGTGACCGAGCGCTGGCTGGGTGGCACGCTGACCAACTTCCAGACCATCAAGAAGCAGATCAAGCGGCTGAAGGACCTGGAGCAGGGCACCGCCGAGGGCGAGTTCGAGAACTACACCAAGAAGGAGCAGCTGCTCTTCGACCGCGAGCGCGCGAAGCTTGAAAAGTATCTTTCGGGGATCAAGAACATGGGCCGCCTGCCCGGCGCGCTGTTCGTGGTGGACTCGAAGAAGGAGCGCATCGCGGTGGCCGAAGCGAACAAGCTCGGCATCCCGGTGGTCGCGATCGTGGACACGAACGCGGACCCCGATCTCATCACGGTGCCGATTCCCGGCAACGACGACGCGATTCGCGCGGTGTCGCTCATCGCGGCCGCGATCTCGGACGTGATCGGCGAGGCGCGGCGCCAGTCGCCGCTGCGGGAGGCGGCGGAGGAAGGCGAGGCGGTGACCTACTCGACTGAGACGGGCGTCGAGGCGGAGGTGGAAGGGGAAAAGAAGAAAAAGCCGGCGCGCCGCAAGCGGCGGCCGAAGCCCGAGGCGATCGCGGCTCGGCTCAAGACCGAGGAAGCGCCGGCGCCGGCGGAATCGAGCGGTGGGGGCGAAGGCTAGCCCGCCCGGGACCGCCCTGTGGCCAATCGACCGCCGCCCTGCGAGCCCTACGGCGCGAGGGCGGCATTTTTGTGAGGAGTGAGGCACGTGGCGACTGTGAAAGAGATACCCGCTAAACTCGTGGCCGAGCTGCGCGCCCGCACGGGCGCCGGCATGATGGATTGCAAGAAGGCGCTCGAGGAGACGGGCGGCGATGTCGAGAAGGCCGTGGACGCGCTCCGCAAGAAGGGCGCGGCCAAGGCCGACAAGCGGGCGGGCCGTGAGGCGTCCGAGGGCGTGATCGGGTCCTACGTGCACTTCGACGGGACGATCGGTGTGCTCGTCGAGGTGAACTGCGAGACGGACTTCGTCGCCCGCACCGAGGACTTCAAGGCGCTCGCGCGCGACCTCGCCGTGCACATCGCCGCGACGAAGCCGCTTGCCGTGCGGATCGAGGACCTCCCGGCCGACGTGGTGCAGCGGGAGCGGCAGGTGTACGAGGCCCAGGTGCAGGAGCAGCGGAAGCCCGAAACCATCCGCGCCAAGATCGTCGACGGCATGATGCGGAAATTCTACGAAGAGCACGTCCTGCTCGAGCAGAAGTTCGTGAAGGACGACACGCGCACCGTCGGGGAGCTCGTGAAGGAGCTGTCGGGAAAGACCGGCGAGAACGTGCAGGTGCGCCGCTTCGTGCGGTTCGAGCTCGGGGGCAGCTGAGTGGCGGTCGCCCCCGCCCCCGCCCCCTCCCCCTCCCCGGGCCCGCGCGCGAGCCTCGCGTACCCGCGCGCGCTGCTCAAGATCTCGGGCGAGGCGTTCGCAGGTGAGCGGGGCGCGGGGGGCGGGATCGACTTCGGCTTCATCGACAAGCTGGGCGACGAGCTCAAGGCCGTCGCGGCGATCGGCGTCCAGCTGGGGCTGGTGGTCGGCGGCGGCAACATCCTGCGGGGCACCGCGGCGAGTGAGCAAGGGATGGACCGCGTGTCCGCCGATTACATGGGCATGCTCGCCACGGTGATCAATGCGCTGGCGCTGCAGGACATCCTCGAGAAGAAGGGCATCGACACGCGCGTGATGACGGCGATCCGGATGGAGGAGCTGGCCGAACCGTACATCCGGCGCCGCGCCGTGCGGCACCTCGCGAAGGGGCGCATGGTCATCTTCGCCGGGGGGACCGGCAATCCGTATTTTTCGACCGACACGGCGGCGGTACTGCGGGCGCTCGAGATCGAAGCCAAGGTGCTCCTCAAGGCGACGAACGTGGACGGCGTCTACACGGCCGATCCCAAGCGCGACCCCAAAGCGAAGTTCCTCGCCGAGCTGTCGTTCCGCGACGCGCTCGTGAACGGCTACGCGGTGATGGACGCGAACGCGTTCGGCCTGTGCAAGGAGAACAAGCTGCCCATCGTGGTGTTCAACATCAACCAGCCCGGTGCGACGGCCAGGGTGCTGGCCGGCGAGCACGTCGGCACGATCGTGCAATGAGCCCCCCCACCCTCCCAGACCACGCCAAGCAGGCGAAGCAGGCGATGGACAAAGCGGTGGAAGCGGTGAAGCGCGAATTTTCCACGGTCCGCACCGGCAAGGCGACGACGGCGCTGCTCGACCTGGTGCGGGTGGAGGCGTACGGCAGCGAGGTGCCGCTCAACCAAGTCGCGAGCGTCGCAGCCCCGGAGCCGAAGCTCTTGACCGTGCAGCCGTGGGACAAGTCGCTCCTCAAGGCGGTCGAGAAGGCGATCCTCGCGTCGGACCTCGGCCTCACGCCGTCCAACGACGGCGTCATCATCCGCATCCCGATCCCGCCCCTCAACGAAGAGCGCCGCCGGGAGCTGGTGAAGGTGGTGCACAAGTTCGCCGAGGAGGGTCGCGTCGCCGTCCGCCACGCGCGGACCGAGGCGATCACCAAGATCAAGAAGACGGAGCACGTGTCGGAGGACGAGAAGAAGCACGCCGAGAAGGACGTCCAGAAGCTGCACGACGATCACCTCAAGCTCGTGGACACCGCGGTGAAGGCCAAGGAAGCGGAGATCATGGAGGTCTAGATGCCGGACGACCTCCTCGCGCAGATCCGGGAGAACGGAGCCGTCCCGCGCCACGTCGCCATCATCATGGACGGCAACGGGCGCTGGGCGCGCGAGCGCAACTTGCCGCGGCCGCTCGGCCACCGAGCGGGGATGCAGGCGGTGCGGGAGATGGTGGAAGGGGCGATCGAAGCGGGCGTGGAGGTGCTGACGCTGTTCGCTTTCTCGGACGAAAACTGGCAGCGGCCCGTGACCGAGATCTCCGCGCTGATGCAGCTGCTCGAGGAATACATCGCCAAGGAGGTCGCGGAGCTGCGCAGCCAGGGGGTCGCGGTGCACGTGCTGGGGGATCGGAGCCGGCTGGCGCCCGGCGCGCGGGCGGCGGTGGAGCGGGTGGAGCGCGAGACGGCGAGCGGCACGCGGCTGTCGCTCAACCTGTGCATCTCCTACTCCTCGCGCGCCGAGCTGGCCCGGGCGGCGCGCCTCCTGGCCGAGGAGGTCCTCAAGGGAACGAAGCGGCTCGAGGACATCGACGAGGACGCGGTGCGCGACAAGCTCTACACCGCGCCGTGGGCCGATCCGGACCTCCTGATCCGCACGTCCGGCGAGCTGCGGCTCTCGAACTTCCTGCTGTGGCAGCTTGCCTACACCGAGCTCTACATGACGCCCGTGTTGTGGCCCGACGTCACGCGGCGGGAGCTCTTGCAGGCCATCCTCGACTACCAGCGGCGCGAGCGGCGGTTCGGACGCGTCACGGCCCCCCCGGCCCCCGCGGCCCCCACGGCCCCCCGCTGATGTCCCGCGACCTGGCGGTGCGGATCGCGTTCGCCGTCCCGGCCATCGCCGTCACGCTGCTGGCCGTGTGGCTCGGAGCGTGGGTGCTGGCGACACTGGTGGCCGTCCTCGGTGTGCTCGGCACCCGCGAGATCTACGGTCTGGCGCGCAGGCGGGGCGTCGAGCCACTCGAGACGCTCGGGCTGGTCGCCGCTGCGGCGCTGCCGTTCGCCACGTACTGGGTGAAGGATTTCGCGGGGTGGGAGCCGGTGCTGTACGGCGCGGCGTTGTGGATTCTGGTCGTGCTGGTGGCGGCGGTGCGGGCGCGGGGCCCGGAGCGCCGCCCGCTCGAAGCCGTCGCCGTGACGATCTTCGGCACCCTGTACGCGTCGGCGCTACTCGCGTTCATCGTGGCGATCCGGCACGGCCCGCACTCGGACGCGCACCCGCGCGGCTCCGCCGCGCTCGTGCTCCTGCCGCTGGTCGTGACCTGGGTGGGCGACACGTGCGCGATGGCGGCGGGGACGCTCGTGGGTGGGCCGAAGCTCGCCCCGCGGCTGTCGCCCCGCAAGACGTGGGCGGGGGCCGTCGGGGGATTGGTGGGCGCCATCGTGGCCGCGCTCGTGTACGGACCGCTCGTGCTGACCCGCATGGCGCTGGGGTTCTCCGTGTGGCAGCTGATCGCGGCGGGCACCGTGCTGGGCGTGGTCGCGCAGGTCGGCGACGTCGCCGAATCGTTGTTCAAGCGCGAGGCCGGGGTGAAGGACTCATCCTCGCTCTTCCCCGGACACGGCGGCGTGCTCGACCGGCTCGATTCCCTCTACTTCGTCCTGCCCGTCAGCGCCGGGCTGTTCCGCCTGTTCGGCGTCGCATGAGCGTCGGCGTCGCCATCCTCGGCTCGACCGGCTCGATCGGTTGCTCGACCCTGCATGTGCTCGCGCGGCAGCGGGAGCGCTTCCGCGTCGCCGCCCTCACCGCGCACTCCAACGCGGATCTGCTGGAGCGGCAGGCGGCCGAATGGCGGCCGGAGTACGTCGGGATCGTGAATGGGGGGACGGGGGAAGGGGGACGAGGCAGGGGTACGGCATGCCTGGTCGAAGCGGCGACCCGTCCCGACGTGCAGATCGTCGTGAACGGGATCGTGGGCGCGGCGGGGCTCGAAGCCACGCTCGCCGCGCTCCGGGCGGGGAAACGGGTGGCGCTCGCCAACAAGGAGACGCTGGTGATGGCGGGCGAGCTCGTCACCCGGGCCGCGCGCGACGGCGGGGGCGAGGTCGTGCCGGTGGACTCGGAGCACAGCGCCGTGCTGCAATGCATCACCGGACGCCGGCCCACGGAGCTGGCGCGCCTGATTCTCACGGCCTCGGGCGGCCCGTTCCGCACCTGGACCCCGGCGCGCGTGGCGGACGCCACCGTGGAGGAAGCGCTGCGCCACCCCACCTGGAAAATGGGGAAGAAGATCACCGTCGATTCCGCCACGCTCGTGAACAAGGCGCTCGAGGTGATCGAGGCGCATTTCCTGTTCGGTCTGCCGTACGACGCCGTCGACGTGGTCGTGCACCCGCAGTCGGTGGTGCACGCGTTCGTCGAATTCGTGGACGGGTCGGTGCTCGCGCAAGTGGGCTTCCCCACCATGGAGCTGCCGATCCTCTATGCGCTCACGCACCCCGAGCGCGTGCCCGACGCTGGGACGCGGCGGTTCGATCCGGTGGCGGCCGGCAGCCTCACTTTCGAGCCGGTGCAGCCCCAGCTCTACCCGGCCTACGGTCTCGGCCGCGCCGCCGCCGCCGCCGGGGGCACCGCGCCCGCCGCGTTCAACGCCGCGAACGAGGTCGCGGTCGAGCTGTTCCTCCAGGGGAGCATCCGGTTCGGGCGGATCGCAGAGACGATCGCCCGCGTGCTCGGGGACCACCGGCCCGGCGACGCGGGCTCGCTGGAGGCGGTGCTGGCGGCAGATGCGGAAGCGCGGCGGCGCGCGCGGGAGGCGGCGTGCTCCTGACCGTCGTGGCGTTCGTCGTCGTGCTCGGGGTGCTGATCTTCGTGCACGAGATGGGGCATTTTCTCGCCGCGAAGGCGGTCGGCGTCCAGGTGCTGCGGTTCTCGCTCGGCTTCGGGAGGCCCATCGTCGGGTGGCGGCGGGGCGAGACCGAGTACTGGATCTCCTGGATCCCGCTCGGCGGGTACGTGAAGATGGCGGGGGTCGAGGACGAAGCCGTCACGGGACGCCTCGAGGGCGGCGCGGCCGCGGTGCCGGTAGATCCCGCGCGCGCCTTCGACCGCCAGCCGGTCTGGAAACGCACCATCGTGATCCTCGCCGGCGTGACGATGAACGTCGTGTTCGCGTTCCTCGTGTACTCGGGGATCGCCGCCACGGTCGGCTCGCCGGAGCTCGCGAGCACGCAGATCGATTCGGTCACGACGCGCGTGCTGCCGCCCGGGGCGGAGCCGCTCGGGAGCCTCAAGTTCGGCGACCGCATCCTGCGGGTGAATGGTGACACCGTACGCTCGTGGAACGACATTCTCGATCACGTGCTCGCGGGCCCGACCACGCTGCGCGTCGACGTCGCCGGGCGGACCGAGCCGATCGTGGCGCGCTTGCGGGACGGGGGGCTGGCGACGCGGCAGGCCGTGGCCGGCGCGCTCGTGCGGCTCGATCCGCCGCGGCTCGGCATCCTCGAGCCGGGGCGTCCGGCGATCCGGGCGGGACTCAAGCCCGGCGACGTGTTGCTCCGCGCCAACGGCGACACCGTGCGCTCGTGGAGCGATGTGTTGCACGCCGTCTGGCACAGCCCCGGGCAGCCGCTGCGGTTCGACGTGCTGCGCGGCACAACGATGCTCCAGCTGACCGTCGTCCCCGAAACGCGGACGGAGACCGACACGACCTCTCCGCGGCCGAGGATCTACGGCGCGATCGGCGCCGGGCTGGATCCCCCCACGATCCACGTGCGCGAGTCGCTCGGCCGGGCGCTGATCGCCGGGCTCGATGAGACCCGGGCCCGGGCGCTGGTGGTTCTCGGGTTCCTCAAGGGACTCGTGCTGGGCCAGATGTCGCCCCGCGACGTGGGCGGGCCCGGTCTCGTGTTCCAGATCTCCGGCCAGGTCGCCCGGCTCGGGGTCGACTGGTTCCTGACTTTCATGGCGTTCTTCTCGATCAACCTCGCCGTCCTGAACCTGCTGCCGATTCCCATCCTCGACGGTGGGCAGCTCGCGTTCCTCATCGCGGAAGCGGTGCGGCGCAAGCCCCTTTCGACGGCCGTGCGGGCCCGCCTCACCCAGATCGGCTTCGTCGTGCTGCTCGTGATCATGATCCTGGCGCTCACGAACGATGCCCTTCGCATCCTCCCCCGTTAGGGACGCGCTGGAAGGCTACGTCGCCGGGCGCATCAAGGCTGAGCGGCTGGTGATCGCGGTCGCGACGGCGTATTACGGTGGGGAAGAGGGACGAGGGAAGGGGGAAGGGTTGCAGCCCCTCATCGAGGTCATCGATCGCGCGTCGCCCGGCATCGTGGAGCTGGGGAGCGTCGAGTCCCAACCCGGGTTCGCGGTGCAGCCCGCCGAGCGGCCGTTTCCGAAGCAGTACGAGGCGGAGTTGCGGCGGGCGGCGGCGGAGTGCTTAGGCCGGGAGACGGCCGGGGAAGGGGGAAGGGGGAAAGGAAAAGGCGTGATCGCACGCATGCTCGGCGCGATCCGGGGCTTCTTCGGGGCGTCAGCCTGACCACCACCGCCGCCAGCGCTCCAGCACCCCCGGCGACGGTTTGCCATCCACATCTGCGAAGGCGGCAAGCAGCTCGGTCGCATCCCGGTAGCGGTCGTCGGGGTGTTTGGCGAGGCACTTCAGCACCACCCACTCAAAGCGCTGGGATAGCTCGGGACGCTTCTTGCGGAGCGAGGGCGGAGGATCCTCGACGTGCATCCGTGCGAGCTCGAACCAGTCGGTCGAGGTGAACGGCACCGCGCCGGTCGCCGCCTTGTAGAGCGTGACGCCGAGGGCGTAGAAGTCCGCGCGCGCGTCGACGGGGCGCCCCTGCGCCTGCTCGGGGGAAAGATACTGCGGCGTGCCCATCGTCATGTTGACGCCGGTGGACGCCACGTAGCCGGAGATGGCACGCGCGATCCCGAAATCGGAGATGACCGGGCTGCCGTCCGCGTGGATCAGGATGTTGTCGGGCTTCAGGTCCCGATGGATCACGCCCTGCTCGTGCGCGAACCGAAGGCCGCGCGCGACGCCGGCGGCGAGGCGCACGATGTCCGACTCGGGGAGCGGGCCCTCGCGCTGGATGCGGGCGCCGAGGCTGTCGGGGCACAAGTCCATCGCGAAGTACACGTAGTTCCCCGAGCGGGCCACGAATCGGATGCGGATGATGTTCGGGTGCATGAGCTGCGCCGCCGTCTCGGCTTCGTTCCGGAACCGGATCTCGAACTGCGGGTCGGCGGCGTAGCGGGGCTTCAGGATCTTGACCGCGACGGGCGTGCCGTCCAGCTCCCGACCGACGAACACCCAAGCGAAGCCGCCTTGGCCGAGGAGGCGCTCGAGGTCGTAGGGGCCGACGGTGCGGCCGACGAGGTCGGTGGGCGCGTGCGTCACGAGGGCTTTACAAACCGATACCGGCCGTCTAAGTTACTGCGCTCTCAATAATTAGGGAACCGGGACAGATGTACGACAAGACGACGCCGGTCAGGAAGTACGGGCAGCACGAGCGCGACACGGGGTCCGCCCCTGTTCAGGTCGCGCTGCTCACCGAGCGGATCAACAGCCTCACCGATCACTTCCGGGTCAACCCGAAGGACTTCCACGGGCAGCGCGGCCTGCTGAAAATGGTCAACCAGCGCCGCCGCCTGCTGGAGTACCTCAGGCGGAGCGACCTGGAACGCTATCGGCAGCTCATCGAAGAGCTGGGTCTCCGCCATTAGTCGTGCTGGCGTCGCGCTGGGCGCCCCGGGAAGAGCACCGGGGCGCCTCGTGTGTGTTTCTTTGTGCTCTAGACAGGCACTATGGTGAAGCACGTCGAACGCGCGTTTGCGGGACGCCCGCTGAAGCTCGAGGCGGGACGCCTCGCGAAACAGGCCGCGGGCTCCTGTCTCTTGCAGTTCGGGGAGACCGTCGTCCTCGCCACGGTGACGGTGTCGGACAACGTCTCGACCCTGCCGTTCTTTCCCCTGACCGTCGAGTACCGTGAGAAGAGCTACGCCGCCGGTAAGATTCCCGGCGGCTTTTTGAAGCGGGAGGGCCGGCCCTCGGACGAGGAGATCCTCGCGGCCCGGGTCGTCGATCGCTCGATCCGGCCGCTCTTCCCCGAGGGGTTCAAGAACGAAATCCAGGTCTTTCTGTACGTCCTGTCGGCGGACCAGGAAAACGACGCCGACGTCCTCGGCGTCACGGCGGCGTCCGCCGCGCTCACGATGTCGAAGGTGCCGTGGAACGGGCCGATCGCGGCGGTGCGGGTGGGCCGGGTGGAAGGCGCCTGGATCCTCAATCCCACGTTCCAGCAGCTCGAGTTTTCGGACGTGGACATGGTGGTGTCCGGCGGGCGGGACTCGATCGTGATGGTCGAGGGCGGAGCGCTGGAACTCACCGAGGTCGAGATCGTGAAGGGCCTGGAGGTGGCGCAGAAGGGCATCCGGGAGCTGCTCGACGCGGCGGACGAGCTCGTCGCGGAGATGCGCCAGCCCAAGATGGAATGGACCCGGGTCGAGCCGCCGGCGGACCTCGTGGCGCGCGTGAAGCAGCTCGCCGAAGCGCGGGTGTCCGAGGCGCTCAACCTCCCCGAGAAATCGGAGCGCGCGCAGGCGCTCGCGTCGCTGAAGGCCACGATCCAGGAGCAGCTCGCGGCCGAATTCCCCGAGAACACGAAGGACGTGGCGAGCGTCATCGAGGAGACCGAGTACCGCACGATGCGGGAGCAAGTGCTGTCGCACGGAGAACGGGTCGACGGGCGGGACCTCGACACCGTGCGCCCGATCAGCTGCGAGGTGGGGGTGCTGCCGCGCACGCACGGCTCCGCGCTGTTCACCCGCGGCCAGACGCAGGCGCTCGTCTCCGCGACGCTCGGGACCGTGTCGGACGAGCAGCGCATCGATTCGATCGACGTGGCGCAGGAGACGTCCAAGTCGTTCATGCTGCACTACAACTTCCCGCCGTTTTCCACCGGGGAGGTCCGGCCGATCCGTGGCACGTCGCGGCGCGAGGTGGGTCACGGTGCGCTCGCCGAGCGGGCGCTGCAGGCGCTGCTGCCGCCCTACGAGCAGTTCCCCTACACGATCCGCATCGTGTCCGACATCCTCGAGTCGAACGGCTCGTCGTCGATGGCCACGGTGTGCGGCGGCTCGTTGGCGCTGTTCGACGCGGGCGTGCCGATGACGGCCGCGTGCGCCGGCGTCGCGATGGGGCTCATCAAGGAAGGCGACCGCGTGGCGGTGCTCACCGACATCCTCGGCACCGAGGACCACCTCGGTGACATGGACTTCAAGGTGGCGGGCACGCGCCAGGGCGTCACGTCGATCCAGATGGACATCAAGATTCAGGGCCTCGACTTCAAGATCATCAGCGAGGCGCTCGACAAGGCGAAGCAGGCCCGGCTCCACATCCTGGACATCATGGACCAGGCGATCCCGCGGCCGCGCTCGCAGCTGTCCAAGTACGCGCCGCGCATTATCACGGTGCAGATCCGGCCGGACAAGATCGGCGACCTCATCGGCCCGAAGGGCAAGACCATCCGCGCGATCCAGGAGCAGACCGGTGCCGAGATCAACGTGGACGACAACGGCCTCGTCACCATCTCCGCGGTGGGCGAAGGCGGCGAGCGGGCGCGCGACATGGTCGCGGCGCTCGTCCAGGAGCCCGAGGTGGGCAAAGTGTACGAGGGCGTCGTGAAGAGCACCACCGCGTTCGGCGCGTTCGTGGAGATCCTGCCGGGCGTGGAAGGGCTGCTCCACATCTCCGAGCTGCAGCACGGCCGCACGGAACGCACCGAGGACGTCGTGAAGAAGGGGGACCACGTCCGCGTCAAGCTGCTCGAGGTGGACGAGCGCGGCCGCATGCGGCTCTCCCGCAAGGCGCTGCTCGACAAGCCGGAGCCCGCGCGCTCGCGCTGATGGAGACGGTCCGGCTCGACCGGGAGATCTTCCAGACCACCGCGCCGACCGGTGTGACCGTCCTCTCCGAGCGGGTCGCGAGCGTCCGCTCGGCGGCCGTGGGCATCTGGGTGCGGAGCGCCAGCGCGCACGAGCCGCGGCCCAAAATGGGCGTCTCCCACCTGCTCGAGCACATGGTGTTCAAGGGAACCGAGCGCCGCACCGCGCAGGAGATCGCGCTGGCGCTCGAGTCCCGGGGCGGCTCACTCGACGCCTACACGTCGCGCGACACCACGGCGTTCCAGGCGCGCGTCCTCGACACCGACCTGCCCCGCGCGCTCGACGTCCTCACCGACCTGGTCCGCAACCCCGTGCTGCGCCACAGCGACCTGGAGCTCGAGCGCAACGTCGTGCTCGAGGAGATCAACACGGTCGAGGACACGCCCGACGACCAGGTGTTCGACCTATCCTATCAGGCGCTCTGGCCCGAGCATCCGTACGGCTACTCGATCCTCGGCACCCGCGACACCGTGAGCGCGTTGTCCGAGGACGACCTGAAGCAGCTCCACGGCCGCGCCTACTTCCCCGGTAACTGCGTCATCGCGGCAGCGGGCAATCTCACCCACGAGGTGTTGCTGGAGGAGCTGGGCCGCCAGGGCTGGTTCGACCAGGCAACGGGCAACCCTAAAGGACTCCCTGGCGGTCGCGGGCAACCTGCAACGCCTTCTGTCACTCCGATCCGCCCGGCCGTTCGGGGAGCCGAAGCTCGGCATGCCAAGGACACCGCCCAGACGCACATCGTGTTCGCGACCGACACGGTGCCGTATGCCGACCGCCGCAAGTACGCACTGCTCGTGCTCGCCAACGTATTCGGCGGCGGGATGTCGAGCCGCCTGTTCCAGCGGATCCGCGAGGAGCTGGGACTGGCGTACGCGATCTATGCATTCACGAGCTTCTACAGCCAGGTGGGCGTGACGGGCGTCTACGTCGGCACGCAACCCAAGAGCGCGGCGCAGGCCGCGGGGGCGATTCGCGAGGAGTACGCGAAGCTCGCGCGCGAGGGGCTCAGCGGCGCGGCGCTCGCCGAGGCGAAACAGCAAACCCAGGGCCAGTTGATGCTGTCCCTGGAGGGTCCGTCGGCTCGGATGTATCGTTTGGCGGGTTTTCCGGTCTACGGGGAGCCCTACGAGAGCCTCGACCAGGTGCTCGCGACCGTCGCGGGCCTGACGGCGGACGACGTCGCCGCCGTCGCGGCCGAGTTCTTCGATCCCGAGCGCCAAACCGTCGTCTGGCTCGGGCCGGAGAGCGAACGCTAAAGCGTTATCCGACACGTTGTACGATGCACCACGTACAACGTGTGACGTGCAACGTGCAACGGAGATCAGCATGATCGTCGGGGTCCCGAAAGAGATCAAGACGGCGGAGCACCGGGTGGCCCTCGTGCCGGCGGGCGTGGAATCCCTCGTGGGCGACGGCCACGCGGTGCTGGTCGAGCAGGGGGCGGGGGTCGGGTCGGGGTTCGGGGACGAGGCGTACCGCGCGGCGGGGGCGACGCTCGTGCCCGGGGCCGCGGAGGTGTGGGCCCGGGCCGAGATGGTCGTCAAGGTGAAGGAGCCGGTCGAGCCGGAGTGGCCGTGCCTGCGGAAGGCGCAGGTCGTCTTCACGTACTTCCACTTCGCCGCGTCCGAACCGCTCACCCGTGCGGTCATCAAGTCGGGGATCGTCGCGATCGCGTATGAGACGGTGCAGCTCAGCTCGGGCGAGCTGCCGCTGCTCACGCCGATGAGCGAGGTGGCGGGGCGGATGGCGGTGCAGGAGGGGGCGAAGTACCTCGAGATGGTGTACGGCGGCAGCGGCATCCTGCTGGGCGGCGTTCCCGGCGTGCTCCCCGCCGAGGTGCTGATCCTGGGCGGCGGGGTGGTCGGAGCCAACGCCGCCAAGATGGCGGCGGGCCTGGGCGCCCATGTCACCCTGCTCGACCTGTCGCTCGACCGCCTGCGCTATCTCGCCGATGTCCTCCCTCCCAATGTCGACGTCCTCTACTCGAACCGCCACAACCTGCTCGAGCAGCTGCGCAAGGCCGATCTCGTCGTAGGGGCGGTGCTGCTGCCGGGGGCCAAGGCGCCGAAGCTGGTGCGGCGCGACGACCTGAAGCTCATGAAGCGGGGGTCGGTGATCGTGGACGTCGCGGTGGATCAGGGCGGCTGCATCGAGACGATCAAGCCCACCACGCACGAGAACCCCGTGTACGTGGTGGACGGGATCATCCATTACGCCGTCGCCAATATGCCGGGTGGGGTCCCGCGCACGTCGACCCTCGCGCTCACGAACGCGACCTTCCCTTACACCAAGCGCCTGGCACGCAACGGCTGGAAGAAAGCGTGCAAGGACGATCCAGCGCTGTTCCTCGGCCTGAACGTGGTGGAAGGCAAGGTCGTGTATCCCGCCGTGGCCGAGGCCTTCGGGCTGCCGTCCGCCGATCCTCGGACGCTCGTGTGACGCCCGCCCTGTGGCTTCCATTCATCGAGAGATACTGATCGGACACTCCATCTTCAAATAGCCAGAGCGCAGGGCCATGACGACCCACGTCGCCCTCCTCCGGGGCATCAATGTGGGCGGCCACAAGCCGGTCGCCATGGCTGACCTGCGCGACTTGCTCACGCAACTGGGCTTCGTCGAGCCGCGCACGCTGCTCCAGAGCGGCAACGTCGTTTTCGGCAGCAACGCGCGAACGGCTGCGCAGCTGGAACGCGTGCTCGACGCGGAGGCCGCGAAGCGGCTCGGTCTGCAGACGGCCTGGTTCGTCCGGACCGCCGAGGAGTGGAAGGCGATTAGCCTCATCGAAAAGATGCTTGGCACACGCGGCACGGGTCGCAATTGGAACACGGTCCTGAAACTCGCCGCGCTCACCGAAGCCTGAAATCATGCTCGTCGGAGGTTGCCGATGGGTAAGCAGCGGCTGGAAGCGTTCAGCGATGGCGTGATTGCCATCATCATCACCGTCATGGTGCTGGAGCTGAAGGTGCCGCACGGGGCCGACTGGATGGCGCTGCGGGCGCTGACCCCCGTGTTTCTGAGTTACGTGCTCAGTTTTGTGTTTCTCGGTATCTACTGGAACAATCACCATCACCTGCTGCAAGCGGCCCGGCAGGTCAACGGGCGGATCCTATGGGCGAACCTGCATCTGCTGTTCTGGCTGTCGCTCACCCCCTTCGTGACGGGCTGGATGGGCGAGAACCACTTCGCCGCCTGGCCTGTGGCAGTGTACGGTGCCGTGATGCTGCTCGCTGGCGTTGCATACTTCATTCTCACCCGCGCGCTCATCGCCCACCATGGCAGGGACTCCGTGCTCGCCGCCGCCCTGGGAAGCGACTTCAAGGGCAAGGCGTCGCTCGTGCTGTATGCGGCGGCGATTCCGCTCGCCTTCGTGAACCGATGGCTGGCGTGTGGGCTGTACGTCCTGGTCGCCGTCATGTGGTTCATCCCCGACCGTCGCATCGAAGCCGTCCTCGCCGGGCGAGGGTGACTTAGAAACTCACCTTCACAATCCGACCCTCCGTCCCCACCAGCCAGCCAGCGGTCGGGCTGGCGAAGGCCACCGCCCAGTAGTTCTGAACGCCCTCGAGCGTGAGCCAGTGGCCGCCGTCGTCGGATGACCAAGCCGCCCCCTTCGGGCCCGTAACCACCACCGTGGCACCGAGTCCCGGCACGTAGCTCAGCCCGTAGACCGACCCCGTGAAGGGCGTCCGGGTGCCGAGTGTCCACGTCCTTCCGCCGTCGCTCGAGCGGGCCACGTTGTCGGCGAACGCGTCGGGTTGCGCCAGCTCTCCGCCGCCGAGGATGCCATGGAGCCGGTCCCGGAAGGCCACGGTGATCACGCCCGAGCTGGCGGTTCCCTGCACGATGGGCGTGTCATAGGCGTTCCACGTGTTGCCTCCGTCGATCGTGGCGAGGATCCTGGCCCGCGCCGCGCCGCCGGTTCCGATCCAGGCCAGATCCCCGCCCTGGGTGGCGACACAGGTCCCGCTGGCGGCGAAGGCCGCCTCCCCGGGCTGCGCCGGCGGCAACCGCTCGGCGATGCTCGTCCAGCGCCGGCCGTCGTTCGTTCGAATCACGGGGAAGCGCCCGTTCACGGCATCGCTCATCGTGATCGCGCGCTGCCGGTGCCAGAACGCAAAGCAGTCGTAAAACGCGTCCGGATCCTGGTTGACGAATTGCAGGGACCAGTGCTGCCCGCCGTCCTCGGTCCGGTAGATGCGGGACTGGTCGCCGGGACCGGCCGCGAGGAGATAGGCGACCGTTGCGCTCTGCCCCTCCACGTCGCGGAATTGCAGCGTCTCGGCGCCTGGAACCACGCCCGCCCGCCAAGTCTGGCCGCCGTCCGTGGTGACGGTATATGTCCCGCCGACGCCGCTCGCCCACACTACCTGCTCGTTCGCCGGACTCACGGCCTGAAGGCGATTGGTGGTGCCGCTCTGCTGCGGCGTGAGCGTGGGCGTCGTGGCTGCCTGGATCGCGGCTCGCGCGAGCTGCGGTCGCTGGGAGGGAGCCGGGGGGGGCGGGGGGGCCGATGTCTCCGAGCAGCGCAGCGTCAGGACGGCGACCAGCGCGGCCGCCGCAACGGAAGTGGCAAGAGGGCGAAGCATGATCGAACCTCCAATGGCGGGGAGCTCTCAGCACACCGCCGCGACACTATGGCGAGGCGCGCGCGGCCGCAAGGCCGCCCATTCTTGTCTGCGGCCGCCGCAGCCGGCAGATTGTGCGCGGTCCATTTTAGGCGCACGCACGTGCAACCGAGAATCACGCTTCACCGCACTGGTACGCAGCAGTCTCGCGGCGAAGAGATCGCGAACAGCATCAGTCATGGCGTGGGCCTCCTGGCGGCGCTCGCGGCCGTGCCGTCGCTGATCGGCGCGGCCGTCCGGCGGGGGAGCGTCGCCGGCGTGTTCGGCGCGAGCGTCTTCGGGGGGACGGTCGTGACGCTGTACCTGGCCTCCACCCTGTATCACGCCTTGCCGTCGCACCAGGCAAAGCGCGTGTTTCGGATGATCGATCACGGAGCTGTCTTCCTGCTCATCGCCGGTACCTACACGCCGTTCACGCTCGGCGTGCTGCGGGGCGTGTGGGGCTGGACGCTCTTCGGACTCGTCTGGAGCCTCGCCCTGGTAGGGATCGTCCTGACGTTCGTGGGAGGAATCCGGTTCCTGCGGCTCTCGACCGGCCTCTACCTGGGGATGGGGTGGCTGATGGTCATCGCGATTCGGCCGCTGTGGCAGCGCGTCCCGACGGCGGGTTTGCTGTGGCTCCTGGCCGGCGGGATCGCGTACACTGTCGGGGTAGGGTTCCTCGCCGCCAAACGGATGCGCTACAGCCACTTCGTCTGGCATCTCTTGGTCCTTGCGGGCAGCAGCTGTCATTTCATCGCCGTGCTGCGGTACGCGGGCTGACGCGTGGCTCAGCTCTCGATGCTCTGGCGCAGGCTCGACCAGCCGGGTCATGAATCCTGCCGGCTGTCCTCCCGCCGTTCGTCTTGGCAGCTAGCCGGAACAGCGGTCTTTGCGCACGAGCGACGGCCTTGCCGGCTGGACTACCTGGTCGTGTGCGATTCGGCGTGGCAGACCGTCTCCGGAAGGGTCGCCGGCTGGGTGGGAACGGAGGTGGTCGAGATCGCGCTCGCGGTGCGCGCCGCGTGGCTCTTGTTCCCGAGTTTCCGCCTCGAGCCGCTGGAGCAGCGCTACCGCCGTGTGGCCGCCCCCACGTACCGGTACGAGAGCGGGGACGGCACGTTCACGACCGACCTCGAGGTGAACGAAGCAGGGTTCGTTACACGCTACCCGGGTTTCTGGGAAGCGGAGGCGGTCGGATGAGCCCGGGGATTGAGTCTTTTGCGGGTGCGCCGCACCTTAGAGAGCGACTGCCCGCGTCCGGCCGCGCGCCGCGGCGTCGGTCACCTTAGGAGGTTCGTCCCGTGTCCGACCTGCGCCTGGCGCTGGAAGACGCCCTGGGCCCGAGCTATCGCATCGAGCGCGAAGTGCGGCCGGTCGGTGTCTGCCGCATGTTCGTCGCGCAGGGGACAGGTGGCACCGCCGAGCTGCTCGTAAAGGTGCTGCCCGCGGAGCTGTCGCTCGCCGCGGACTCGGGGGTGTTCGAGCGGGAGCTCCTCCGGCTCGCCGATCGGCTGGGGCATCCACAGCTCGTGGCGCCGCGCGGGGGCGGGCGGGCGGGGACATTCGTGTATCACACGCGGCGCTTCGTCGAAGGGACGACGCTACGCGCCCTGTTGGCGAGCCACGGCGAGCTGCCCCTGCGGCGGGCCGTGGACATTCTTCGCGACGTCCTCACCGCCCTCGCCCATGCGCACGCCGCGAGCATCGTGCACGGGGACCTGCGGCCGGAGCACGTGCTGCTTGCCGACGGGCGGGCACTGGTCGCGGACACCGGGATCGTGGACGCGCTGGCACGCTCGCTACCACGTGCCGCGCCCGCCGCGGCCAGTGCGGCGCTGTGCGCGCCCGCCTACGTGGCGCCGGAGCGCCGCGGCGGCGGCGCGTCTGCGGGGCCGCGCGACGACATGTTCGCGGTCGGCGTGCTGGTGCACGAGATGTTGACGGGGCGGCCGCCCGCCGCCGAAGCGGAGTCGCTCGAGGAGGTGCGCTCGCTGCCGCCGTGGCTCGTGGAGCTGGTGCACCGCTGTCTCGCAGCCGACCCCGCCGCCCGCTGGGCTGATGCCGCGGCCGCGCTGGGGACCATCGGCCGTCCCAGTGGCGGCATAGGGGGCTTGGGGGACACGGGGGGCACGGGGGGCACGGCATGACGCCCGGCGCGGTGCTCTGCTACCACCGCATCGGGGGACCGTTCGAGCTCGGTGTCACGCGGGTGGCGCGGGCGGTGTTCCGACGCCAGATGACGGCGCTGGCGCGGGCGGGCTGGCGGACACTGACGTTGGCCGAGTTCGCGGATCGCGTACAACGTGGCGTCGTGGCGTCGGACAACGAGTTTCTGCTGACCTTCGACGACGGCTACGCCTCCCTCGCGCAGCAAGCCTATCCCGTCCTCGCGGACCTGGGCTTCACCGCGACGACGTTTCTGATAACGGATCACGTCGGCCGAACGAATACCTGGGACGTCCGCTACACGTGGCACCGGCTGACACACCTCGACTGGAGCACGGTCGAGCGGTGGCGGGCCCGTGGCTTCCAGTTCGCCTCACACACCGCGTCCCACGCGCGTCTCACGTGGCTGGACGACGCGCGGGCGGCGGACGAGCTCGGCCGGTCGCGCGAGCTGCTCGTGCAGCGGGTCGGCACGTCCGGCGGCCGGGCCGTCGCTTATCCCTTCGGCGCGACGGACGCGCGCGTGGAGCGGCTCGCCCGTGCCGCGGGGTACGAGCTGGGGTTCGGCGGCGTGCGGGGGAGCGGCAGCCCGCTCAGGCTTGCGCGGGTGCCGGTATACATGTGGGACGTGGGCAGAGTGCCGTGCGGCTTGCGGCACGACGCGGTCGGCTCCGCAGGACGGTTCGTGGCGCACGCGGCTAATCGGTGTGCCGTTGTGACTTCGGTCATCCGGATGACGCGTTACAAGATATCTCCCGCCGTCACCGCCACCCCCATCGCGTGATAGCCCTTGTCCACGTAGACGGTCGCCCCCGTGATCCCGCTTCCGAGCGGGCTCGCGAGGAACGCCGCCGCGGTGCCCACTTCCCGGGCGGTGAGGGGCTCGGTCAAGGGAGCATTGGCCGCGTAGTACTGGACCATCTTTTCGATCTTGCCGATCGCGCTCGCGGCACGGGAGGCGAGCGGGCCGGCGGAGATGGTGTTCACCCGCACCCCGTACTGGCGCCCCGCCTCGAAGGCGAGCGTCCTGGTGTCGCTCTCGAGCGCCGCCTTCGCCGAGGACATGCCGCCGCCGTAGCCCGGGACCACGCGCTCGCTCGCCATGTAGGTGAGTGACAAGAACGACCCACCGGGGCGCATCAGCGGCCCGAGCCGGGCGACCAGCGAGACCAGGGAGTAGGCGCTCACGCTCACCGCGGTGAGATAGCCTCCGCGGCTGGTCTCGAGCAGCGGCTTCTTCACCTCCGGGCCGTTCGCGAGCGAATGGACGACGATGTCGAGCGGTTTCTCCCCGAAATCCCGGATCAGCCGCTCCGCGAGCCCGGCGACCGAGAAGTCTCCCACGTCCTTGTAGCGCTTGTTGGTGCGGACGTCCTCCGGTGCGTCCGCCAGCGTGTCGTAGGCGGCGTCCAAGGGGTAGATCTTCTCGAAGGCGAGCAACGAACCGTCCGCCGTGCGGCGCGACTCGTCCATCTTCCCCCGCTCGAGCAGGTTGAGGAAGATGTTGAGCGCCGGCGGCCAGGTGCCCGTGCACACGGTCGCCCCGGCCTCGGCGAGGGCCTTGGCGATGGCGAAACCATACCCCCCATCATCGGCGACGCCCGCGACCAGGGCTCGCTTGCCACCCAGATCAATGCTCAGCATTGGACTCCCTTTGATGGGAGAGGGGAGAAGGGAGAGGTACCTCAATGTGCGATAGCGTGACTCGGCTCGCGGCCGTCGCGTACCTCTCCCCTCTCCCTTCTCCCCGTTTCATATGAAGAATCTCGCCGCCACCGGAATCAGCTGCGGGTGCTTCACCAGGGCGTGCGCGAAGATGCGGCCGAGCGTGCGCTTCTCCTCGGGGATAGCGTTGACGGTGCGCCCGAGCGCGTTGAAAAAACCGTCGTCCAGCTCTTCGAGCGCGCGCTTGATGCGGTAGTACTTGACGTGGTCCTCGCCGAGCAGGTCCATCCAGGCCTGGTGATAGGCCGCGAGCCGGCGCGCGCTCGTATCGCCGGCGCAGATGGCGCCCGCGGCGGTGCGGCCGGCCAGCCGGCCGGCCTTCATGGCGTTCACGATGCCGCCCCCCGAGAGGGGATTGATCATGTGCGCCGCGTCGCCTGCGAGCATCACGCCGTCGCTGTAGGTCGCTTTGATGGTCGTGTGCACGATCACCCCGCCCACCGTGTAGCCGGTCTTCGCGGCCCGCGGATAACGCCGGGCGATCCAGGCGTCGAGATACTGCCGCGCGTTCCGGCCGTCGGCCTTCAGGGCCACGAGGCCGAGCCCCACGTTCGCGACGCCCACGCCTTTCGGGAACAGCCAGGCGTAGCCCCCCGGGGCGATGTTGCGCCCGAATTGCAAGTAGATCGCGTCCGGGTCGAAGTCGATGCCCTGCAGCACGTACTGCGCGCATGACTCCATGTCGCGCGCCGGCACGCGGGTGTCGAGGCCCGCCCACCGACCCACCAGCGCCTCGACGCCATCCGTGCCGATCACGATCGTCGCGCGGTAGGTGTCCTCGCCGCTCGGGCTCCGCACGCGCACGTCCCAGCGGTCGTCCGCGCCACGGCTCATGCCTGTGGCCTCGGTGCCGATGCGCAGCTCGGCCCCCGCCGCCTCTGCCTGGGCTGCCAGGAACGCGTCGAACCGCGTGCGGTCCAGAATCCAGCCGGCATCGCGCTCCGCCACCTTCACTTCCGTGTCGTCCGGCGCCACGACAATGACCCGCCTGATCTTGCGGGCGACCCACGACGCGCCGTCCGGGTCGGCAAACTCGCGTAGCCCGGCGTCGCCCACGCCCTCGGCGCACCGCACGGGACGGCCCACGGCCCGGTCGCGCTCGAGCAGCACGACGTCGAGCTGGGGCGCGGCTCGCTTGACTTCCCACGCCGCCACCGCACCGGCGGGGCCTGCGCCGATGACCAGCACGTCGGTGTCGCGCATCACGCTGCGACCATGGCGAGCGCGCCGACGGGGCAGGGCGCGATGCATTTGCGACAGCCGGTGCAGGTTTTCGAGTCTACCGTCAGGTCGTCGAACTCGAGATGGATCGCTTCCGGAGGACAGAGCGGCAGGCACAGGCCGCAGCGGTCGCATACCTGCAGGTCCACCACCGCCACTTCGGCCGGCCGTGTGCGTTGCATGGGCGTACGCTAGCCGCGGTCCGGAAGGTCGTCAAGCATCAGCCTTGATTGAAGTTACGCTTTTCATTAGGTTGAGGCGCCCGGTAGCGCCCGCCCAACAACTTTCACACGACGACCACGTGCCCTTACGCTGGCCGAATTGGAAGCTCGGTGCCTGGAGCCCGGCGAATGAAATTGCCGTCGATCTCGGCACGGCGAACACACTGATCTACGTGAAGGGCGAGGGCATCGTGCTGAACGAGCCCTCGGTCGTCGCGATCGAGAAAGCCACCGGCAAGATCAAGGGTATCGGGCTTGAGGCAAAGCGGATGCTGGGCCGCACCCCGGACGGGATCCTCGCCGTGCGGCCCCTCAAAGACGGTGTGATCGCCGACTTCGACGTGACCGAGAAGATGCTCCGCTTCTTTCTCAAGACCATCATCGACCGCCATCTGTTCCGCGTGAAGCCCAAGGTGATCGTGTGCGTGCCGTCGGGCATCACCGAAGTGGAGAAGCGCGCGGTGCGCGATTCGGCCCGGTCGGCCGGCGCGAAAGAGGTCTACATGGTCGCCGAGCCGATGGCGGCGGCGATCGGGGTGGGGCTGCCCGTCGAGACGCCGACGGGCAACATGGTGATCGACATCGGCGGCGGCACCACGGAGATCGCCGTGATCGCGCTCTCGGGGATCGTCTCCGACACGTCGATCCGCACCGGCGGCGACGAGCTGGACCAGGCGATCGTGCAGTTCATGCGCAAGAACTACAACCTCCTCATCGGCGAGCCCACGGCCGAGCAGATCAAGATCCAGATCGGCTCGGCGGCGCCGGTGGGCGAGGAGCGCGAGATGGAGGTGAAGGGTCGCGATCTCGTGTCCGGGATCCCGAAGATCGTGCGGGTGCACTCGAGCGAGATCCGCGAGGCGGTGCAGGAGCCGATCCAGCAGATCGTGGACGCCGTGCGGCGCGCCCTGGAGATCACGCCGCCCGAGCTCGCCAGCGACATCGTGGATCGGGGGATCGTCATGACGGGCGGGGGCGCGCTGATCCGCGGCCTCGACGTGCTGCTCCAGCAGGAAACGGGGCTGCCGATCCACCTCGACGAGGATCCCATGACCTGCGTGGTCCGGGGGACGGGGCGGATCCTCGACGATCCGGAGAAATACCGCAACGTCCTGACCACGTAGCGGGGGGGCGATGGCGCTCGGAGCCGACCGCTACGCCTCGCGGGCCGACACCCTCGCCTTCATCGGGTGCGTCCTGCTCTCCGTCACCGCGATGAGCCTCCCGGAGCGGCTGCGCGATCCCTTCGCGCGGACGCTCCGACAGACGGTGCTCGCCCCCTTCCTCGCGCTGCAGCAGCAGACCGAGCTGCTCTCGGCCTCGCTCCAGCGGTACGACGCGGTCGTGGCGCAGCGCGACTCGGCCTCGCTCGCCGCCACCTTCGTTCCCGAGCTGCGGAGCGAGAATGCCCGGCTGCGGACCCTGCTCGGGCTCGGCGCCCGCCTCGCCACGGGCTACGTCCCGGCCGAGGTGCTGCGGAGCGCGGAGCCGACGAGCGCCCTCACGTTCGTGGTCTCCGCCGGCCGGAAGCAGGGCGTGAAGCCGCTGTCGGCCGTCGTGAGCCCGGAGGGGCTGGTCGGCATCGTGAGCACCGCGGACGCGCAAACGAGCGTCGTCGTGACGTGGGCGCATCCCGAGTTCCGGGCGAGCGCGATGGCGGCGGACGGGAGCCTGTACGGCATCGTCGCGCCCCATGGCAGCGAGGGCCCGCGCGCCTGGCTGCTCGAGCTCCAAGGCGTGGCCTACCGCCAGCGCGTGCCCGAGGGCGCGGCGATCCTCACGTCGGGCCTGGGGGGCGTATTACCGCGCGGGATTCCGATCGGGACGGTCGTGGGGATGGCCGGCGAGGCGGAAGGCTGGGAGCGCACCTATCTCGTGCGCCCCGCGGTGCATCCGGCGGCCGTCACGCACGTCATGATCCTCACCGGCCAGCCGGCGAAGGGCGACCTGCGGTCGGTGTTCGAATCGAGTGGGGAGACGCCGTGAGGCGCACGGACAAGTACCGGTTCTACGTGATTCTCGCGGTCCTCGTCGTGCTGCAGTTCTCGCTGCGGGGCCGCCTGGGCGACGACCGCGTGGCACCCGACTTCTTGCTGCTGGCGCTCTTGATCTATACGATCCGGGCGGCGCCGGGGCCGAGCGCCGGTGCGGGGTTCCTGGTGGGACTGCTGCGCGACGCTCTCACGCCGGCCTCGTTCGGCGCGGGCGCGCTGGCCCACACGCTCGTCGGGTATCTCGCGTCCTGGAGCAAGGCCGTGTTCTTCGCCGAGAACATGTTCGTGAACGGCTGCTTGTTCTTCGCGGGCACGTGGTGCCGGAACCTGGTCGTGGCGCTTGCCTCGGGGAAGCTCAAGGGTGGGCTGCTCGGCTGGGAGCTGCTGGTGTGGTCGCCGATCCAGAGCCTCACGACCGCGGTGGCGGGCGTACTCGTGCTGTGGCTGTTCGGGCGCCACCTCGCCATCCGTCTGAGCGACGCGTGAACGCGTTCCACGCGCACCTGCTCGATCGCCGGCTCCGCTGGGTGCACGGCGTGGTGTGGAGCGCGGTTGCGGCCCTCGTCATCGCCTTCTTCCGCACGCAGATCCTGGAGCACTCGAAGTACCAGCTGCAGTCTGAGACGAACCGGATGCGCCCGATCCCGCTCCCCGCGCCTCGGGGCATCATCACCGACCGCAACGGCAAGCTGCTGGCCGATAACGTCCCGGGGTACACCGTGTCCCTCCTGCCCGGGGACGAAGACTCGCTGCGCGCCGCGCTCGAGCGCATCGCGCCGTTCGTGAAGCTCGACCGCGCCGGGATCGACCGGGTGCTGGTGCGGTACCGGCGGGCGCCCTACCTGCCGGTGACCGTGCTGCCCAACGCGAAGTTCGAGGTCGTGTCGGCCCTCGAGGAGCGGCGGCTGATCTTTCCGGGGCTCTTGATCCAGCCCGAGCCGAAGCGCACCTACCCGGACAGCTCGCTCATCGCGCATCTCGTCGGGTACGTGGGCGAGGTGACGGAGGCCGAGCGCACCCAGCGGCGCTTCGCCGCCATCCGGCTGGGCGGGCTGCTGGGGAAGGACGGGCTGGAGCGCGAGTACGACGACTCGCTGCGCGGTGCCGACGGCGTGCGCTGGGTGGAAGTGAGCGCGCTGGGGCACGTCGTGCGGGAGGCGAGCTGGTCCTCCACGCTGCTGCCGGTCCCGGGGCGGCCGCTCCACACGACCATCGATCTCGACCTCCAGCGCTACGTGGCCCAGATCTTCCCGGTGGGGCGGCGCGGCGCGGTCGTGGCGATGAACCCCAACACGGGTGAGATCCTCGCGCTCTACAGCGCCCCCGGCTACGACCCCAACGCGTTCGTCGGCGGCGTGGACCCCGACTACTGGCGCCGGTTGAACGAGAACGAGGCGCACCCGCTGTTCGATCGAACGATCCAGGCCCGCTACCCGCCGGGCTCCACCTGGAAGCTCGCGATGGCGGCGATGGCGCTGAAGCGCGGCATCGTCACCCTCCACAGCCGGATGCCGATCCCCTGCCGCGGCGGGCTGCAGTACGGCAACCGCTACTTCCGCTGCTGGTCGGCCGCCGGGCACGGGGGTCTGATGCTCGCGGAGGCGATCGCCCAGAGCTGCGACGTCTACTTCTACCAGCTCGGCCTCAAACTCGGCCTCACGTCGCTGCTGGAGGACGCGAACGAGTGGGGCTTCCGCTCGCGCACCGGGATCGACCTGCCCGGTGAGATGACGTCCGAGTTCCCGCCGGGCACGGAGTACTACGATCGCTACTACGGGCCGCGTCGCTGGACCGCGGCCGTGACGCTCAACCTCGCCATCGGCCAGGGTGAGAACGCCCAGACGCTCGTCAACATGGTCCGCTTCTACCAGATGCTCGCGAGCGACGGCCGGGCCCGCCCGCCCTACCTGGTGCATCCCAGCACCAAGTCGGACGTGAACCTCGACCTGACGTCCGACCAGCTGGCGGGACTGCGCCAGGCCATGATCAGCGTGGTGGAGCGCGGCACCGCGCGCGGCGCCGGTCGCTTCGGCGGCACGATCGCCATCGCGGGGAAGACCGGGACGGCGCAGAATCCGCACGGCCCAGCACACGGCTGGTTCATCGGCTTTGCGCCGGCCGAGAAGCCGGAGATCGTGGTCGGCGCGATTGTCGAGTTCGCGCGTGAGGGCCCGTTCGTCGCCCCGCTCGTCACGCGGGTGATCGGACGCTATCTCGGCGCGGACACCACGGTGGCGTCGAACGTCCGCATCGTGCTCCCGACCGACACGGCGCCCCATCCGATGCAGCTGCTCCCTGGCGTGCCGGGCGAGGATACCACGCTCACGCCCCCTCTCCCCCCTCCGCCCATGGATACGACCCCGGATACGACCCATGAGACCCCCGCTCCGCGAGATCGATAGGCCGCTCGCCGGCGTCGTGCTGGCACTCGCCGCCTACGGGCTCGCGACGCTGTACTCGGCCGGCCAGACGGACGTGCCGACGTTCGTAGCGACCATCTGGCACAAGCAGGTCATCTGGCTCGCCGTCGGGGGCGTTGCCGCCCTGCTGATGTACCGGCTGTCGCCGCGGCTGCTCGAGTGGGCCACGCCGTATGCCTACGGCGTCGGCATCGTGGTCCTGCTGCTCACGCTCGCCACCGGGGCGGGGGCGGGGACGGCCGCCAGCGAACGGTCGTGGATCGCGATCGGCGGGCTGCGCCTCGGCCAGCCGGCCGAGCTGGCGAAGCTCGCCGTGATCCTCATGCTCGCCCGCTGGCTCGCCGAGCGGCGCGAGCCGCCGGCCACGCTGCGCGATCTCCTGTATCCGGGCCTCGTCGCCGGCGTCCCGACCCTGCTCGTGGCCAAGCAGCCCGACTTGGGCAGCGCCATCGTCTTCATCGCGCTGCTCTTCGCCATGCTCTACTGGGCGGGTACGAAGCCGCAGCTGCTGCTGCTGCTCGCCTCCCCCGCGATCGGTCTGATCCTCGCCTTCTCGACCGTGGCCTGGGGTCTCTGGATCGTGGTCCTCTGCGCGCTGCTCTTGTGGTGGCGGCCGTACGTGTGGGAAGGCCTGACGGTCATGCTCGTGAACGTCGGGATGGGAGTGATCGCGCTGCCGTTTTGGCGTCATCTCGCCCCGTATCAGCAGAACCGTCTGCTGGCGTTTCTGAACCCGGACGTGGTCGACAAGCGTGCTGCCGGGTGGCACATCATCCAGTCGAAGATTGCGATCGGCTCGGGCGGCTTCCTCGGCAATGGGTTCACGCTCGGGCCCCAGAAACGGCTGGCCTTCCTTCCCGCCCAGCACACCGACTTCATCTTCCCCGTCGTAGGCGAGGAGCTGGGGTTCCTGGGGGTGCTCGTAGCGCTGGCGCTGTTCGTTGCGCTGATCCTCATCCTGCTGCGCATCGCGCAGCGCGCCACCGATCCCTATTCCAGCCTCTACGTCTTCGGAGTCGCGGCGCTGCTGTTCACCCACATCATCGAGAACGTGGGGATGACGGTGAACCTGCTCCCCATCACCGGCATCCCATTGCCCTTCTTCTCGTACGGGGGGTCGTTCCTGCTCGCCTGTTCGCTGGCGGTTGGGATCTCGTTGCGAGTTGCGTGGGAATCTCGCCAATCCGGCTATGCCGAATTGTGACAGCGAGTTACAAGGCCGGGGCTGGCGCGCACCCGAGCCCCCTTCCAAATTGACGCGGTCCAGAAGCCGCCTATGGTCCGAATGGCTTGGTTCAAAAAAGAGCGCAAACCGCGCACGTCCGAGCGGGTCCGGCTGGAGATCCCCGCCGACGCGTGGGAGAAGTGCGACGAGTGCGGTCACATCGACATCAAGGATCGCTTCGTCCGGGCGCTCAACGTGTGCCCCAACTGCGGGCACCACCGGCGGATCAGCGCGCAAGAGTACATCGACCTCCTGGTAGACGAGGGCTCCTGGCACGAGCTCGATGCGAAGCTCAAGTCCACGGACCCCCTCCACTTCGAGCATTACGAGCAGCGCCTTGCGGCCGCCATGCAGAAAGCGGGTCCCCTGGAGGCGGTGCGCACCGGATACGCCCGGCTCGACGGCGTGCCGATCGACCTCGCCGTCATGGACTTCAACTTCATGGGCGGCTCGATGGGGTCGGTGGTGGGCGAGAAAATCGCCCGCTTGACCCGGCGCTCGGCGGAGCGACGCATCCCGTTGATCGTGATCTCCGCCTCGGGCGGCGCCCGGATGCAGGAGGGCGTGCTGTCGCTGATGCAGATGGCCAAGACGTCGGTCGAGATCGCGCGGCTACAGACGGCACACGTGCCCTTCATCTCGATCCTGACCAACCCCACGACTGGCGGCGTATCGGCCTCCTACGCCATGCAGGGGGACATGATTCTCGCCGAGCCCGGCGCGGTGATCGGGTTCGCGGGGCCGCGGGTGATCAAGCAGACCATCGGGCAGGACCTGCCCGAGGGGTTCCAGACGGCCGAGTTCCTGCTCGAGCACGGGATGATCGACGCGGTGGTGCCGCGCAGCGAGTTGCGGGACACCACCGCCCAGCTGCTGCGGCACATGGCTGGCCGGCAGCCGGCGGAGGCCGCCGACTGACCCGGGGGCGGCTGTCCTTCGAGGACGCCTGCCGCTTTCTCTTCGCGCGCCAAGGGAGTCGCATCAAGTGGAGCCTCGGGCCGACCGAGGGTCTGCTCGACGTGCTGGCCCATCCCGAGCGGCACTTCCCTTCCGTTCACGTCGCCGGGACCAACGGCAAAGGCTCCACCTGCGCCTTCACGGCGGCTGAGCTGCGCGCCCGGGGCTTCCGGGTGGGCCTGTACACGTCGCCGCACCTCGTCTCGGTGCGGGAGCGCGTGGTGGTGGACGGTATCCCGATCGGCGAGGAGGCCTTCGCCGAATGGGCGACGTTTCTCAAGCCCCATATCGAGCGGCTCGATGCCAGCTTTTTCGAGGCCACGACGGCGATCGCCTTCGCGGACCTGGCGGCGCGCGGCGTGGACATCGCCGTGATCGAGGTGGGGCTGGGCGGCCGGCTCGACGCGACCAACGTGATCACCCCGCTCGCGTCCGTCGTGACCAAGATCGCCCGCGAGCACACCGACTACCTCGGCCCCGATCTCGCCTCGATCGCGCGGGAGAAAGCCGGGATCGCGAAGCCGGACGTGCCGTTCGTCACCGGCGAGCGCGACGCCGCCGTGCGGCAGGTGCTGGTCGCGGAGGCGGAGCGGCGGCGCGCGCATCCCGTCATCCTCGTCGACAGCGACCGGCCGCCCACCCGGGCGCTCGGCTTGCAGGGCCGCCACCAGCATGCCAATGCGTGGGTCGCGCTCGCCGCGCTGAACGCGCTGCCGCCTCCCTTCGGGCCCGTGGGCGACGAGTGGCCCGAGAGCTTCGGGCAGGCGTACGTGGCGGGTCGGTTCGACGTGCGCGGACGCTGGATCTTCGACGTGGCCCACAATCCGGACGGGGCCCGCGTGCTCGCCGACACGCTCCGCGACCACGACCCGCCGCGCCCGCGCCGCGCGCTCGTGGGCGTGCTCGGGGACAAAGATTACCTCGGCATGATCGAGATACTGGCGGAGGAAGTCGACGGCTTCGTGTTCACGATGCCCGACACGGCGCCGGAGCGGCGGCGCTGGGACCTGGGGCGGCTGGAGCGGGAGCTCGGGGGTCTGTCCGTGGCACACGACTTCGAGCCCGAGTTCGAGCGCGCGCTCGAGCGCGTGCAGGAGCAGGCGGAGACCGTGATCGTCACCGGATCGTTCCACACCGTCGGCGATGCGCTCGCCCGCTTGCCCGGCTTCGCGCCGGTCGGCTAAATTGTTGCGATGCAAGGAAAAGGGCTCCCCGGCTTCCGCGATTTCTACCCTGAAGACCTAGCCCTCCGCAATCACATCTTCGCAACGTGGCGCAGCGTCGCCCGCCGTTACGGCTTCGAGGAATACGACGGCCCCCCCCTCGAGCCCTTGGAGCTGTACACCCAGAAAAGCGGCGAGGAGATCGTCCAACAGTTGTACAGCTTCCGGGACAAGGGGGACCGCGAGGTCGCGCTGCGGCCCGAAATGACGCCCACGCTCGCCCGGATGGTGGGCGCGCGCGCCCAGGCGCTGAAGAAACCGATCCGCTGGTTCGCGATCCCCCAGCTGTTCCGCTACGAGCGGCAACAGCGGGGGCGGTTACGGGAGCACTTCCAGTTGAACATGGACATCGTCGGGGAAGCCGGTCCTGCGGCAGACGCCGAAGTCATGGCGGCGGCGCTCGACATCATGCGGGCGTTCGGCTTCGGGCCCGCGGACGTACGCCTCAGGGCGTCGGATCGCCGGGTCGTGGTGGCGAAGCTGACGCACAGCTACGGGGTCGCCGCGGACGAAATGCCGGCCGTGCTGGCTGCGCTCGACAAGTGGGAGCGGACGCCGGCCGAGACGGAGCGACGCCTGCGGGACGCCCTGCAAGCCGACCGCGGCCGGATCGGCCCGGTGCTCCAGTTCATCTCCGGTCTGCGCCAGGGCGTCGATGAGCTGCGCCAGTCTCCCGCGGCGGAGCCGTTGAACGAGTGCGTCCGGCGTCTCGCGGCGATGGGGCTCGAGCCGTTCGTGGAGGTCGACTTCACCATCGTGCGCGGTCTCGCGTATTACACCGGGATCGTGTTCGAGCTGTTCGACACGGGGCGATCGCTGCGGGCGATCTGCGGCGGCGGGCGCTACGACGATTTGATCAAGCACATCGCCGGCGTGGACCTCCCATGCGTCGGGTTCGGAATGGGGGACGTCGTCCTCGGAGAGCTATTCACGGAGCAGCAGAAGGCCTTCGAGGCGCCGGCTCAGCTCGACGCCTTTTTAGTGGCGGTGAGTGGGGAAGACGTGGACCCGGTGCTGAAGCTGGCGCACGACCTGCGGGATCGGGGCGTGGCGGTGGAGTACGGGCTGCGGCATGCACCGATCCGCAAGCAGCTCGAGCTGGCGGTGGCGCGCGGGGCGCCGCGGGCGGTGATCGTGGGTCCCGACGAGCGGGCGGCCGGGCAGGTCGTCGTGCGGGACCTCAAGGCCGGGACGGAGGAGAGGGTGGCCGTGACGCAGCTGCTCAGCGGATCGCTGCGCTGATGGCCCCTCCCCAGGCGCAGAAGATCACGCCACGCGCACAGGACTTCAGCGAGTGGTACAACGACGTCATCATGCGGGCCGAGCTGGCGGACTACTCACCGGTGCGGGGCTGCATGGTCATTCGGCCCCACGGCTACCGTCTCTGGGAGCTGATGCAGCGCGCCCTGGACGACATGTTCAAGGCGACGGGGCATCAGAACGCCTACTTCCCGATCTTCATCCCGATGAGCTTCCTCGCCAAGGAGGCCGAGCACGTCGAAGGGTTCGCGAAGGAAGTGGCGCTGGTGACGCACACGCGGCTCAAGGCCACCGGCAAATCGGGCGCCCAGGCGGTGGAGCCGGACCCCGCGTCGGCGCTCGAGGAGCCGCTCGTGGTGCGGCCGACGTCGGAGACGATCGTCTACGCGATGTTCGCCAAGTGGATCCACAGCTACCGCGACCTGCCGCTGCTCATGAACCAGTGGTGCAACATCGTGCGCTGGGAGCTCCGCACCCGGCTGTTCCTCCGGACGACCGAGTTCCTCTGGCAGGAGGGGCATACCGCGCACGCCACGGACGCCGAAGCGGAGGCCGAAGCGCGGCAGATGCTCGGCGTGTACCGCACGTTCCAGGAAGAGTGGATGGCGATGCCGGTGATCACCGGTCGCAAGACCGAGAGCGAGAAGTTCGCCGGCGCGGTGCGAACGTATGCGGTCGAAGGGCTGATGCAGGACAACAAGGCGTTGCAGGCGGGCACATCGCACAACCTGGGCCAGAACTTCGCCAAGGCGTTCAACGTGCAGTACCAAACGGCGGCGGGCGGCCTCGAGTACGTGTGGAGCACGTCGTGGGGCGTCTCGACCCGGATGATCGGCGGGTTGGTGATGACGCACTCCGATGACAACGGATTGGTCTGTCCACCGAAGCTCGCGCCGGTACAGGTGGTGATCGTGCCGATTTGGAAGTCGGAGGAGGAGAAGAGTCAGGTGTTAGGGGTTGGGGCCAAGGTGAGGGATGAGCTTGCGAAGGCCGGCATCCGCGTGGAGCTCGACGCGCGGGACAGCCTCAAGCCCGGCGCCAAGTACTTCGAGTGGGAGGCCAAAGG
>WNGD01000689.1_pt1 | contig 40264 bp, 31 predicted proteins | sample 5400671 | NCBI WGS metagenome assembly WNGD01 (sample SAMN13153369, study PRJNA577476) | soil metagenome | isolation source: 40 cm soil or saprolite under grassland replicate 2 | place: USA:California | collected 2016-06-15 | reverse complement strand
TCTGAGGAACGCGGGCGGCTCGAGCATGTCGTCGGCGACCACGTCGCGAGGGTGCACGGCCAGCGGCCTGCGGGCACGCCGCTCACCCCCGAGGCCGGTCGCGACCACCGTCACCCAGACCTGCCCGGTGAGACGCTCGTCGATCGTCGCGCCGAAGATCAGGTTCGTGTCGTCGACCGCTCCTTGCCGGACGACCTCGGCTGCCTCGTTGACCTCGAACAGCGAGAGGTCGTCGCCGCCGGCAATCGAGAGCAGTATCCCGCGCGCACCGGTGAGCTCGGTATCGATCAGCGGTGAGCGCAGCGCCCGCTCTGCCGCCTCGCGCGCGCGGTTGTCGCCGGTTGCGAAGCCGATCCCCATCAGAGCATTGCCGCCGTCCTGCATGACCGTGCGCACATCGGCGAAATCGAGGTTGATCAGCCCCGGCATCGTGATCAGATCACAGATGCCCTGGACACCCTGGCGCAGGACGTCGTCGGCGATCTTGAACGCATCCAGCATCGACGTGTTCTTCTCGAGCACCTCGAGCAGCCGGTCGTTGGGGATGACGATCACGGTGTCGCAGGCGTCGCGCAGGTAGTCCACGCCCGACTGGGCCGCGCTCTTGCGGCGCGTGCCCTCGAAGCGGAACGGCGTCGTCACGATCCCGACGGTCAGGGCGCCGATCTCACGTGCGATCCGGGCCACCACCGGAGCTGCTCCCGTTCCGGTGCCCCCGCCCTCTCCCGCTGTGACGAAGACCATGTCGGAGCCTCTGAGCGCCCCCTTCAACTGGTCGGAGGCCTCCTCGGCGGCGCGGCGGCCGACCTCGGGATCCGCCCCCGAGCCGAGCCCGTGCGTCACGCCCTCGCCGATGTGGATCTTGAGCGGCGCGTCGGAGACCGCCAACGTCTGCACATCCGTGTTCACGGCGACGAAGTCGACCTGTGCGATGCCCGCGTCGATCATCCGATGGATCGCGTTCAGCCCGGCGCCACCGACCCCGACGACACGGATCGCGGCGATGTACGCGGCGCCCTTCGGAGGTGGGACGCGATGGAGCCGCGGCGCGGGCTCGAGCAGAGTCTGGAAGTAACGGGCCGCCGCTCGCGAGGCAGCTGCCTCCGGGGCAAGCTCGGGAACACGCCGAGGAGCAGGCTGCTCTGCGGGTCCGGGCGTGACCGGCGGCGGCGCCGCCGGAGCCTCGACGAAGTCGTGGACGTGCTCGACCGTCTCCTCGAGCGCCGCCCGCTCGCGCCGATCGCGCTCGCTCGTGGCAGTGCCTTCTTGTGACGGCTCGACGAGCGTCTCGGCCTCCTGCGCACGCTGGGCGGCCTCGGTTCGTCGAAAGAGCTCGGCGAGCGGCCCCTCACGCATGCTCGCGCGCTTCCGCGCCATCGAGCACCTCCTTCGCGAGGTCGCGGTAGGCCTGAGCGGCAGGGCCGGTCGGATCGTAACGGAGCACGGAGCTTCCCTTCACCGGCGCCTCAGCGTAGCGCACGGTCTTGCGAATTCGGGTGTCGTAGACCAGGTCGCCGAAGTTCTCCTCGAGGATCTCGATCGCCTCCCGGGCGTGCAGGGTGCGCCCGTCGTACATCGTCGGGACGATCCCCTCCACCCGCACGTGCGGGTTCAGGTTCTCCCGCACCATCGCGAGCGTGTTCTCGAGCTGGACGAGCCCACGCAGCGAGAGGTACTCGCACTGCACCGGGACGATGACTCCCTGGGCCGCGACGAAGGCGTTGATCGTCAGCAGGCCGAGCGAGGGAGGCGTGTCGATCAGCACGAAGTCGTACTTGTCCCGGATCTCGACAAGCGCCTTGTCGAGCGCTCGCTCTCGGCCGATCAGCGCCGAGAGAGCGAGCTCGGCGCCCGCCAGGTCGATCGACGCGACGGCGATGTCGACCTCGACGGTCTCGATCACGTCCGAGATCGGCACCCTGTGCACGAGTACGTCGAACATCGAGCGCTCGATCGCGTCCGGATTCATCCCCTGGCTCATGGTCAGGTTGCCTTGCGGATCGAGGTCGATCAGGAGCACCCGGTGGCCGAGCTCGTGCAGCGCGACCCCGAGATTCAGCGTCGTCGTCGTCTTCGCGACCCCGCCCTTCTGGTTCGCGAACGCGATGACCCTCGCCGTCACCTGTTCCTCCGGAGCAGGCCCGGCCGAGAGCGAGGGAACGGCATGGAGCTGCGGGCTGGTCTCCGCGGCCTCGTCCGGGTGGCGCTCGCTCCCGTTCTCGACGGCGGACCGAGCCTGCGCAGACCTGGGCAAGAGACGCGAGAGACCCATGAGGGCCTCACCTTCCAGCCTCCCGCGGAAACTCCTTCAAAATCGTCGCATCCTCGGACGCCCGACCGGAACGTTCCTCCGGCCCGGGGCCTGCCGAGGCACGTCCCGCACGGCGAGGAGGTGGCGAACGCCCATCTACGTAAAGGTACGTAGCGCCGCGTCGACGGACACTCCTACTCCTCCCCGTCCCAGTAATCGAGTGGCTCGCCCAGCCGGGTGATAAGGCCGATCCCACGGAAGAACACCTTCCCCGAGCGCGGGTAGAAGCAGATGTCGTTCGGGTCGCGTGTCCCGTACATGAGCAGCGTGAGCCCCTCCTCGCCGCCGCGGAACCCGTGCGGGACGCCCGTGCCCGCGCGACGAGTCACCACGGAGCCCGTACGCAGCGGCTGCTCCGTCGTCCCGCCCTCGCGCTCCCAGAGGAGGAGCTCGCCAGAGCCGGAGAGCACGACGAAGACCTCCTCCTCTGCCGAATGACAGTGGGGCGCGGTGTTCAGCTTTCCCGGGAAGACCTCGACGTGCCGGATGCCCGTGCGCTGCGACCCCGCGGCACGTCCCAGGTCTCGCATCCGCCGGCCGACGGTCGCCGTCTCGCGCTCGACCGGCTCTACGTCGGCGACGTGGACGATGTTCTGGGGTCGGGCGGCCACCTCTCCGACGTCCGGCGGGCCCGCTGCGGCCTCGCGCGGCCACGGCGCATCCGCCTCGGCGCCGACGGGAGCCCATGTATCGCCGAGCCAGGCGACACCGGCCCGGGGAAGCCAGGTGACGCCGCCGGCGTAGTGACGCTGCCCGAACGCGAGGACATCGAGCCCGTCGTCCCCCGCCTTGAGCGTGTGTGCGTTCTCGAGCGCGAGATGGACCAGGCAGTCGCCTGCACCTACCTCGTGAGCGGTGGGCTCCTCGCCAGGCTCGGCCTGGACCGAGATGCCCGACCCGCTGAGGACGTAGAAGATCTCCTCCTCGGCCCCTTCGAGATGCAACGGCGTCGACCACATGCCGGGGTCGATCGTGATCCGCTTGAGACCGACGGTTTTCGAAGCGCGGCCCGTGAGGTTCCGCCAGGTCCCGGCGATGTGCCCTTCCTCGCCACGCCGGGTGCTGACGTCGTCCCAGTGGGCGATCCTGCCGCTCATCTGCCGCCCCCGATCACACCTCGATCATGTCACGGGCAAGAGCGTCTCGCAGCCCCGCGACGGCGCGCTCTCCGGCATCACCTCCTTCCACGCGAGACCACTCCTCCGCCTCGCACAGGAGCGCGCGAAGCTCGTCGAGGAGCACCTCCGGAAGCGCCCCCTCGCGGCGGAGCCGTTCGATGCGGACGAGCCGTTCCAGAACCGCGCGTGCCTCCTCCACGAAGCGAAAGTAGCGACGGACCTGTCGCGACGGGCTGACGGCTCTGCGCCGAATCGGTGTCAGACGGCCGTGCGCAGCCGCTGCCGTGGCTCGAGCCCGAGGAGCTGCCGGTCGAGGTTCCGCCGCAGCTCCCCGCGATCCCCCGACCGGAGGGTCGCGACCACGAGGCGCCGGATGGCGTCCGCCGCGGCCTGACTCGCCTCGGCGCCCTGTTCCAGCGCGACGAGCTGTTTGTGAACCCGCTCTCTTGTCGCGTCGTCGTCGCCGAGGACGCTCCGACCGGAACGGCTCGTTCTGGAAGAGCGAGAGCTCCCAGCGATCGAGGGCCTCGGCGAGCTCGGGGTCGCCGTCCGCAGCGGCAAGCGCGGTGAGCACCTCGACGGCGATCGGAGTCCGGAAACCATCGAGCCTCGAGGCCTCCCCCGGCGGCTGGCTCGCCGCGATCGGCAGCACCGGCCTGATGCCGAAGGGCCGTCCGTCGAGAATCTCGAAGAGGACCGGGCCGGCGGCGAGCGCGGCCGCCGTCGTCAACCGGATCGCGCTGACCGCGTCCGCGATCTCGCCGGGCGAGTCCGGCGGTTCCGCGCCAGGCTCGAGCTCACGCTCGAGCTCGAGCACGCAGTAGCGGTCCGGCTCGCGTCCGAACCCCGGCGGGAGCAGGCCTCGCGACTCGGGCCAATGGGCGGCCAGCTCGCCGTTCACGAAAGGGCGCAGGCGAAGACCGCTCGCGAGGTCGACCGGCTTCGGGGCCGAGATTCCGACGAGGGGCGCGATGGCGGCGTATCGCCGTCCTTCGCCGAAGAGCGAGGACTCGAGCTCCGCGTACGCGCGCTCGAACGACTCGTCGTCCCAGTCGAAGCCGCCGCAGGACTCGGCTGTCCTCACGAGCAGGCCGAGCAGGACGGTGCGGAAGAGAGCGTCGTCCTCCGTTGCGCGCGGCCCGGCATGCGCGTTCGCAAAGATCGCCGCTGCAGGCTCGCGCCGCAGCTCCTCGAGCGCGAGAAGCGCGTCCTCGCGACGGCGCAGCACCGACGCGCGCTCGTCGATGAAGGCGCGTACGAGCGGGCGCAGCTCGTAGAGCGCCGGCCCATGGCGCTGAACGTGCTCCTCGAACGCGAAGGGAAGCTCGCCGCCCTCTTCGAGCTCACGCCCGAGGAGCACGAACGCTCCGAGGACGAAGCCGCGAAGCAGGGGGTAGAGGTGCGGGGCGCGGATCGGCACCCGTTCGCTTACGCGATCTGCGCCCCGACTCCTCGCGGGATCTCGAACGCGGCCGCGGCGGAACACGCTCGTTTTCGATCGCTGCCGCGCATGGGCAGGTCGCAATCGCTCGCAGGCGAAAGGCTCGCTACGCGCTGGCGGCGGAGCGGAGCCGGAAGCCGCGAACGACGAGGACGAGCCCCACGAGGAGCGCGAGGACGCCGAGGAGGATGCCGAACCAGCCGGTGAGGATCACCAGCACGAGGCCCACCCCGAGGAACAGCGCTCCCAAGAACATGCTGAGCTTCATGCCCGCAGATTCGTCGCAGTCGCCACGATCTCCTTCCCCCGATCGTGGGAACCGATCGAGTTACGGTCGCAGCACCGCGCGGCGCGGACCGGCGAGGAAACCGGCCTCCACGAGCAGCCCGAGGACGTCCGTCTCGACGACCGGATCGCCGTCGAAGCGCTCGACCGCGAGCCGCTTCGCACCGCCTGCGCGGACGTGTGCAACGAGAGCAGTGAGCGCCGTGCGGAGCCACCCGGGCTCGGGGTCGCGGAGCGGGACGAGCGATCTGCCTCCGCGCTCGACATAGAGCGCGGCCTCGCCGTCGAGGAGGACGACCCACGCCCCAGAGACCCGCGCCGCGCGAGCCCCGGCGCGCCGCGGCCAGGGAAGCGCGGCCCCGTACGGTTGAGCCGGGTCGGCCGCGGCGAGAACGAGCGCCTCCGGCGCCTCGTCCTCTCGACGCAACGCTCGTAGCTCTCGTAGCCGTTCGACTGCACCCGGTGGCGCGAACTGCGCGCCCCCGAGCCCCTCGACGAAGTAGCCGCGGCGGCAGACGCCGAGCGTCTCGAGCGCTCGCAGCTCACCGTACACCGCTCCGTAGCCGCCCCGGATCCCCTCCCCGCGAACTCCGTCCCGAGTGACGATTCCCTGGCGCTCCAGCAGGAGCTCCGCGAGAGCGCGGCGGTCCGGCGCGACCGGGAAGAGCGGCGCGACGAGCGACCAGCGGCCCTGCGTCGGCGAGGGGACAGTGGCGCGGGTGCGCGAGAAGCGGCGCGCTCTTCGCTCCGGCCGAGGCGCCTCGTACCGGCGGTTCGCGCGCAGCGGCGCCCAGGAGTCGTTCGTCAGCTCCCCGGCCCAGACGAGATCCCAGAGCGCCGCCAGTGCGACGGTCGGCTCGAGCTCGGTCCCCTCGATGAGCTCGCTCCAGAAGACCGCCCCGGCTCGGGCGAGAACCGAACGAATGCGTGCATGCTCGTCCTGCTCTGGCGCCGGCTCCGCCGAGGGCTGCCCGAGCAGAGGCGCATCCTCGCGGAAGAAAATGGCGACCCGGTCGAGCCCCGCACCGACCCAGACGACCTCCCCGGACGCGCACAGCGAGTCGAGGTCGGCCGGGCGATAGCTCGAGACGCGGCGCGGAAGCACATCGCTCTCCCAGAGGGGGACGGACAACGACAGCGCCTGCAGAGGGACGAGCGCCTCGCGGAGCGACTGCCTGCGTCCGATCCCGTGCCAGGAGGGCAGGAAGCGCCCGAGCGCGGCCTGCGCCGCGGGCTCGACCTCCCGCCGCAGCACCGCGAGGGTCGCACGGCGGATGCGCCGCAGCACGTCGGGGTCGCACCACTCCCGCTCGCTGCCCGCCGGCCGCAGCTCGCCGCGGACGAGCCGGTCCTCGTGCTCGAGTGTCTCGAGGACGGGCTCGACGGTCCCGCGTTCGAGCGCGAACCGAGCCGCGACCTCGGCGCTCGTGAAGGGGCCGTGCGTCTTGGCGTAGCGGAGGAGTACCGCCCGCAGCGGCTCCGGTGCCGGGTCGAGGAATGCGTCCGGGATTCCGCCTGGTGTCACGACGCCGAAGGCGTCCCGGTAGAGCCCGGAGTCCTCGACCGCAAGCAAGACCTCCTCTCCGCCCAAGCGGACGCGAATCGCCCGCCGTTCGCGCAGAAGCGTCTCGGTGAACCCGGCGTCGGCCTCCTCTCCGCCCAGGTGACCTCCGCGCCGGAGCAGGTCGTGCAGTTCGTCCGCGTTCCTGGGCGTCGGGCGAAGCGACCCCTCGACCTGCTCGATCGCACCCGGATCGAGCAGCTCCCGCAGCTCCTCGATCCCCATCAGCTCGCGCAGGAGCTCCCGGTCGAGCGAGAGCGCCTGTGCACGTCGCTCTGCCGGCGGCGTGTCGTCCTCGTACATGTAGGTGGCGATGTACTCGAAGAGAAGCGAGGAAGCGAAGGGCGAGGCGGATGCGGTCTCGACCTCGACGACGTCGAGCTGCCTGGTCGCGATCCCACGCAGGATCCCGCGGAGCGCGGGTAGGTCGAACACGTCCTGCAGGCACTCGCGATAGGTCTCGAGCACGATCGGGAACTGCGGGTAGCGGCGGGCGACCTGCAGGAGACTCTGGGCCTTCAGGCGTTGCTGCCACAGCGGCGTGCGCTGGCCCGGTCTTCGCCGCGGGATCAGCAGCGCTCGAGCCGCGTTCTCGCGGAAGCGGGCGCCGAAGAGGGCCGTCTGGGCGAGCTCCTGCAGCACGAGATCCTCGATCTCGTCCGGAGCGAGGGCGAGGTCCGCGACGGCAGGCGGGGAGTCCGCGTCCGGGAAATGGAGGGCGATCCCGTCGTCCGACCAGAGCGACTGCGCGTCGAGCTCGAGCGTCTCGCGCAGCCGCACGCCGAGGGCCATCGCCCATGGCGCGTGTACCCGGCCTCCGAACGGCGTCAGGATGCAGACTCGCCAGTCGCCGATCTCGTCGCGGAAGCGCTCGACGACGATCGAGCGGTCGGAGGGGAGGACGCCCGTCGCGGCCTCCTGCTCCCGCAGCAGCGTCACGAGGTTCCGGGCCGCGCGTTCGTCCAGGTTGTAGTCCTGCTCGAGCACCGTCGTCGCCCGGTCGTCGGCAAGAGCTGCCAGCTCGCGTGTGGCTCGGCCGATCCGCTCGCCGAGCTCCGCGGGCCGACCCACGCCCTCGCCCTTCCAGAACGGCGCCACAGCCGGCACACCGGGCGCGGGCGAGACGAGCACGCGGTCCCGCGTGATCTGCTCGATCCGCCAGGTCGACGCCCCGAGCACGAAGGTCTGGCCCTCCCGCGCCTCGTAGACCATCTCCTCGTCGAGCTCGCCGACCCTCCCCCCGCCGTCGACCAGATGGACCCCGAAGAGACCGCGGTCGGGGATGGTGCCCGCGTTCGTCACCGCGAGCATCCTCGCCCCGGTCCGGCCTCGCACGACGCCTTTCGTCCGATCCCACACGATCCGCGGACGGAGCTCGCCGAACTCGTCTGACGGGTAGCGCCCGGCGAGCATGTCGAGAACGTTTTCGAGGCCGGCCCGAGTCAGGTCGGCGAACGGGTAGGCGGCGCAAACGAGCTCGTGCAGCTCCCCGACAGGGACCTCCTCGTCCGCGCAGATTCCGACGACCTGCTGGGCGAGGACGTCGATCGGATTCCGTGGAATCCGCGTCTCCTCGATCGCGCCCTCACGCATCGCCCGCGCCACGACGGCCGACTCGAGCAGGTCGGCTCGATACTTGGGGAAGATCCGGCCCTTCGAGACCGAGTCGAGCGTGTGACCCGAGCGCCCGATTCGCTGCAGCCCGCGGGCGACCGACTTCGGACTCTCGACCTGTATCACGAGATCGACCGCGCCCATGTCGATCCCGAGCTCGAGCGACGAGGTCGCGATCAGGCAGGGAATTTTCCCCGCTTTGAGCAGCTCCTCGACCAGCACGCGCTGCTCCCGTGCGAGCGATCCGTGGTGGGCGCGCGCGATCTCCTCGTCGGCCAATTCGTTCAGGCGTATCGCGAGCCGTTCCGCGAGCCGCCTGTTGTTGACGAAGACGATGGTCGAGCGGTGCGCTCGAACGAGCTCGAGGATCGCCGGATAGATCGAGGGCCAGATCGAGCGGGATGTCGGGCCGGTCCCGGTCGTGCCGCCGCTCCCGTCCACGATTGGGGCCTCGTCCGGCGAGGTGACCGTGGCGTCGAGCTCGCGCATGTCTTCGAGCGGAACGACGACCTCCAGATCGAGCTCCTTCTGCGTACCAGCGTCGACGAGCTCGATCTCTCGGCCTGTTCCCACGACGAAGCGACCGATCTCGGCGAGCGGTCGCTGGGTCGCGGAGAGGCCGATCCGCTGGAACGGTTTCTCGACCAGGCGCTCGAGGCGCTCGAGGCTGAGCGCGAGGTGCGCGCCGCGCTTCGTCCCGGCGACCGCGTGCACCTCGTCCACGATCACCGTCTCGACCGAACGCAGCGTCTCACGCGCCTGTGACGTGAGCAGGAGGAAGAGCGACTCGGGGGTCGTGATGAGGATGTCTGGCGGCGTCTTCAGCATCCGCCGGCGCTCGTCGGCGGGTGTGTCTCCGGTGCGCACCGCCACGGAGAGCTTCGAGCCGATTCCGGCGAGCGGGCTCCGCAGGTTGCGCTCGACGTCGTAGTTGAGCGCCTTGAGCGGCGAGACGTAGAGCAGGCGGAGCCCGTCGCCCGCGGAGCGGTCGAGGCGGTCGATGCCGATGAGGAAGGCGGCGAGGGTCTTCCCCGATCCCGTCGGCGCCTGGATCAGGACATGTTTGCCGCTCGCGATCGCCGGCCATCCGAGAGCCTGCGCGGGAGTCGGAGCGCTGAACGCGCGCTCGAACCACTCCCTCGTCCGCGGCGAGAAGACGTCGAGCGGAACCACGTAACGGAGGGTACCGCCCGTCTTATGCTCCGCCCGTGCGCTACGACGTCGTCGTCGTGGGCGGAGGCACTGCAGGGTGCGTGCTAGCCGCACGCCTCTCCGAGGACCCGGATCGACAGGTTTGCCTCCTCGAAGCCGGCCCGGATTACGGCCCGCTCGCGGAGGGTGGTTGGCCTGACGAGATCCTCGACGCGCGGTCGCTGCCGTCCACGAACCTCTGGGAAGCGGGCGGCGAGGACGAGCGCTCGCTGGGCGGTCGTCTCGTCGGAGGGTCGTCAGCCGTCAACGCGTGTGCGGTTCTCGAGGGCTCGCGGGCCGACTACGACGAGTGGGGCGAAGAGTGGAGGCACGAGCGATTCGGCCCCTTCCTCGATCTCGCCAGGACCGAGCTCCGGACCGCGCGCGCCAACACGGACGAGCCGGGACCCTTCCATCGCGCGTTCGTCGAGGCTGCCATGGCGGCAGGGTTCCCGCTCCTCGACCACCCGAACGACCCGCTGCAGCCGGTGGGTGTCGCCCCCTATCCGGCGAACGTGGTCGGGGGGAAGCGCTGGAACGCGGCGCTCGCTTACCTCGACCCGGCCCGGACGAGATCGAATCTCGTCGTCGAGGGAGAGACGCTCGTCGATCGAATAGTCATCGAGAGAGGGCGTGCCTCGAGCGTCGTCACAGCAGATGGCCGCGGCTTCGATGCGGGCACCGTGATCCTCGCCGCGGGTGCGTACTTCTCCCCATCGATCCTCGTGCGGAGCGGGATCGGCCCGAAGTCGGAGCTCGCCCAGCTCGACATTCCGGTCGCAGCCGCGTTGCCCGTTGGAGACCGGCTGCTCGACCACTACGGGACAGATGTCTGCTGGAAGCCGTCCATCCGTCTGGACTCGGAAACAGCAGCGCACGAGCGGGAGCACGCGCTCTTCCAGCCGCACGTGGTACTCAAGGCTGCAAGCAGCCGTTGCGAGCCGGGAAGCTGGGACCTGCACATGCTGACCTGGCTTGGCAACGCCGAATCGACCGGACGCTACGAGGCTTACGCCCTCGTCTTTCACATGAAGCCGCTCTCGACCGGAACCGTGCGCGTGCGCTCGACCGATCCGCGGGAAGCGCCCGTCGTCGAGCGAGGCTACCTCTCGCGCGACGAGGATCTAACGACGCTTCTCGATGGGATCGACGTCGCGCGCCGGCTCGCGGCGACGGCCCCGCTGCGCGAGCTCCTCGCGGAGGAGATCCACCCTGGCCAGACGGACCCGGAGCGTTACGTGCGGGAGACCGTGCGCAACTACTTCCACCCCGTTGGGACGTGCGCGCTGGGCGAGGTGGTCGACAGCGACTGCCGCGTGTTCGGAATCGAGGGGCTCGTCGTCGCCGACGCCTCGATCATGCCGACGATCCCGCGTGCGAACACGAACCTGACGACTGCAGCGATCGCCGAGCGCGTGGCGGCAGGTTTCGACTAAAGGCGAGGCCGCTTGGGTCACGTCCCAGAGCAGCGTTTCGCTATGCCGGCCGTGCCGTCGCCGCCGGTGGAGTGGCGCCGTCTCAAAGGGGGACGACGAGTGGGCGAGGAGTAGCATCACCCGCATGTCTACGACCAAGCCGGCCGCACTCCACTTCACCGGCGACGCCGAGGCGGACGCGCTCATTGCGACCGACCCGCTCGCACTCCTCATCGGCTTCGCGCTCGACCAGCAGGTCTCCGTGCAAAGCGCGTTCTCCGGCCCGCTCAAGATCAAGCAGCGGCTCGGCACGCTCGACGCCGGGGCGATCGCCGCGACCGACCCCGCCCGCCTGGACGAGGTCTTCCGGGCGCGCCCGGCCGTCCACCGCTTCCCCGGCAACATGGCCCGCCGCACCCAGGAGCTCTGTGCCTTCGTCACGGAGCGCTACGACGGGCGCGCCGAGCGGCTGTGGACGGAGGCCAGCGACTCGGACGATCTCCGCCAGCGGATCGAGGAGCTCCCGGGCTTCGGAGAGATGAAGGTGAAGGCGCTCGGCTCCGTGCTCGCGAAGCGCTTCGGCGTCTCGGTCGCCGAAGAGCTCGTACCGGGACACCCGACGCTCGGCGACGTCGACTCCGCCGAAGCGCTTGCCGAGTACCAGGCGCAGAAGCGCGCGTACAAGGCTTCTCTCCGGAGTCAGGTCTGAGCGACCTCACGCCGCCGCCCGCGGAGATCGAGCTCACGACGCTCACGGACGGCGGGCAGCGGCCAGCTGACGTCGCCCGTCGCATCGCCGGCTTTCTCGCGCGGGCGACCCGCTCCCTCGATATCGCCCTCTACGACGTCCGCTTCGAGACCGACGCGGGCAGCCTCGTGCTCGCCTCGCTGCTGGCCGCCGTGCAGCGCGGCGTCGCCGTCCGGCTCCTCTACAACGTCGCCCATCCCGGTCCGATCCCGGTCCCGCCGCCGCCGGCGACGGTCCCCGAGGCGATCGAGGCGCTTCCCGTGCCCACGCGAGGCGTGGCCGGCGTGCCCGACCTGATGCACCACAAGATCGTCGTGCGCGACGGCGAGTCGGTCTGGACCGGGTCGACCAACTGGACGGACGACTCCTGGTCCCGGCAGGAGAACGTCATCGTCACCGTCGCCTCGCAGCCGATCGCGTACGCGTACAAGCTCGCGTTCGAGCAGCTCTGGACGAGCGGCGAGGTCGAGCACTCGGGGAACGTCGACCCCCGGCCCGAGCAGGTCGACGGAGCCCAGGTGCGCGCCTGGTTCTGCCCCGAGCACGGAGAGGCGCTCGCCCATCGCGTCGCAAAGGCGATCGGGAAGGCCAACGAGCGCGTCCGCATCGCCTCGCCGGTGCTCTCGTCCGGGCCGATCCTCGCGACCCTGGTCGAGGCGCTGAACGAGAAGCGCTCCTCGATCGCGGGCGTGATCGACGACACGCAGGTCGACGAGGTCTTCTCACAGTGGCAGACGAACGGCGTCAGCGCCTGGAAGATCCCGCTCCTGCGCAGGGTGCTCGAGGAGGGCGAGTTCAGCGGGAAGGTCTCGACGCAGTGGACGCCGAGCTCGTTGCACGACTTCATGCACGCGAAGGTCGTCGTCGCGGACGACACCTCGTTCGCAGGCAGCTTCAACTTCTCCCGCTCCGGCGAGCGGAACGCCGAGAACGTACTGGAGATCCGCGACCGAGCGGTGGCGGACCGCCTCGCCGCCTACGTCGACGAGATACGCGACCGCTATCCGAAGGCGACGCCGCCCGGATAGTCGGCAGCCGGCTCCGCTAGCCGATCCTGTCGATGATCTCGCGGAAGTCGTTCGCGCTGAAGGCACGCATCGTCGTCGTGCGGACGCTGCCCTGCGACGAGAGCGCGAGCGCGAAGGCGGTCGCCGACTCGTCGTCCGGCATCGTGGAGATGCCGACCACGTCGTAGGGGCCGATCGTCCAGTAGGTCGCGTCGAGGCTCCCGCCGAACTTGGCCGCGACAGCTTGTGCGGCTTCGGCACGGTCGAGCGTGTCCTTGTACGACGCGACGCCCTTGTCCGTCCAGTTGATGAGGCTGATGTACGTGGGCACGAGGGCTCCTTTCGATCGACTCTCGCGATTCAACTCCCTTGGCGCAGAGGTGGCAAGGTGCGATTCGAACCGAATGCTTACGGCGGGCGCACAGATCGCTCAACGAATGCATACGCCTCAGTGTCTGACTTGGCGCGGAGTCTCTTCTTCGCACGGGAGGTAGGAGAAGGTGAGAACAGCGCTCTTCTTCCTGGCCGCGGCGGCTGTCGTGGTCGCTGCGCCACTGCTCGGCCCCGCGGCCTACGCGGGCAAGCCGGCGATGCCGGTCACGCGGGCCGATCTGCGCGGAGTCAACTTCGTCGAGAACTGTCGCTTCACCCACCGAGCGCCGGACGATCCCATCGTGTTCCCGGGCCAGCCGGGCGCCTCGCACGACCACAGCTTCGTCGCCAACGCGACGACGGACGCGTTCTCGACCTTCGGATCGCTGCGCGCAGGCGCGACGACCTGCCGCCGGGCAGCGGACACGGCCGCCTACTGGATGCCGACGCTCCTCCAGGGAACGAACCCGGTCCTGCCGACGGGTGCCACGATCTACTACCGCCGCGGGACGCTCGCACCGGTGCACACGTTCCCGAACGGCCTCGAGATGATCGCCGGCGACTCGAAGGCGATGGAGCCGCAGGACCTACGGATCACGTACTGGAACTGCGGGGTGCTCGCGGGAGTGCCGCCGTCGAGCACGGTCCCAACCTGTCCGAACGTGCACGGTTCCTTCCTGCGGCTGCACGTTCGCTTCCCGGATTGCTGGGATGGGCAGAACCTCGACAGCGCCGACCACAAGAGCCATATGGCATACGCGCTGCGGGGTGAGTGCCCGTCGACGCATCCGGTAGCGGTGCCCGCAATCGAGCTCATCTACCGCTATCCGACGCTGGACGGCTCCGAGTTCTCGCTCTCCTCGATGGGCCAGTTCAGCGCGCACGCGGACTTCTTCAACGCCTGGAACCCCGGGCAGCTGAAGCGGCTCGTCAATGGGTGCCTGAACGCACTCGTGCACTGCGGGCAGGCCAATCCCTAGTCAGCGTGGGGGGAACCCATGGTTCCCCCCACGAGCCCCCTCCTTCTGGCTCGCGCAGAGCACCGACCACACCTGACCTGCGGGCGAATGAATCGCCCTTCGGCCCTCGAGCCAGCTGCACTGGATAACGGCTCTATGCGACGCCCGAAAGCAGGAACGCGCGTGACTCCTGGAGCATCTCGCGCGCGATGACCAGCCGCTGGATCTCGTTCGTGCCCTCGTAGATCTGTGTGATCTTCGCGTCCCGCATCATGCGCTCGACGGGGTACTCCTTGATGTAGCCGTAGCCGCCGAGGATCTGCACGGCCTCGGTCGTGACCCACATGGCAGCGTCGGTACAGGCCAGTTTCGCCATCGCCGAAGCCTTCGTCAGCTCGGCTTCGGGCGCGCCCTCGTCGACCATTCGCCCGAACCGGTAGAGCAGGCCGCGGGCGGCCTCGCAGCGCGTCTCCATGTCTGCGAGCTTGGCCGCGACAAGCTCGTGCTCCGCGATCGGCTTCCCCATCGTCTCGCGTGTGCGCGCGTACTCGAGGGCGTAGTCCGTAGCGCCCTGGGCGATGCCTAGCCCCTGCGCCGCGACTCCCGGGCGCGAGCGATCGAGGACGCGCATCGCGATCCTGAAGCCCTCGCCCTCATCGCCGAGGAGATTCTCCGCGGGCACGCGACAGCTCTCGAAGAGGAGCTCACCCGTCGTCGAGCCGGCGATCCCCATCTTCGGCTCGAGCCGCGCCACCTCGAAGCCCGGCGTATCCGACTCGACGACGAAGGCGGAGATGCCCGAGTGGCCAGCCGCGGGATCGGTTTTCGCGAAAACGGTGTAGAGGCTGGCGACGGCCGCATTCGTGATAAAGCGCTTCGAGCCGTCGAGCACGTAGTCGTCGCCCTCCCGCCGCGCGAGTGTGCGCATCGCCGCCGAGTCCGAGCCCGAGCCCGCCTCGGTCAGGGCATACGCGCAGAGCCACTCGCCGGAGGCCAGCCGCGGCAAGTAGCGCTCCTTCTGCTCGTCGCTTCCCGCGAGCTTCAGCGCGAGCGAGCCGAGCTCCTGCACTGCGAGGACGAGCCCACTCGTCGCGCACACCTTCGAGACCTCCTCGACGGCGACGAGCGACACGAGCGCGCCCGTCCCGGTCCCTCCCCATTGCTCGTCGAAGAAGAGCCCGAAGAGCCCGTGCTCGCGGAAGAGCTCGACGACGTCCCAGGGAAACGCGTGCGAGGCGTCGATCTCGGCGGCACGGGGCGCGATGCGCTCGCGCGCGAGCGTGCGGACGAGCTCACGAATCTCGAGCTGCTCCTCGGAAAGCGGCTCCCAAGGCACGCGCGGAGTGTAGAGGCGTGGCAGAGCGTGATTCTCTGAGCACACGTCGCGGGCGCTGCGCGGGCCGCGCTTAGGGATTTTCGCGCGATCGGAATCCGCACGAGCGGATTCGGATCTTGCGCGCTAACTGTCGAGCGCGCTCTCGAGCGTCTCGTGCGCGTTCTGGAGGATCGGATGGCCGTGGGTCGGCAGCAGGATCTCAACGGGGAGCTCGACCAGCGGACGCAGGCGCTCACGCAGATCGTCGTGGGTCAGGCCTTCCGCAAGCCAGGAGTCGGGTTGCACCCGAAAGCCGCGCTCGCCTGCGAGGAAGACGTCGCCGACGACGAGCGCGGCGTGCTCACGCAGCCAGAGCGTCGCCTCGTCCGGGTACCCGCCGACCTGCGGCTCGACGTCTCCGGGGAGGTCCTCGCCGAGCTCGTACGGGACCGCCGCAGGTCCGAGCTCGCCGACGCTCGCAACAGGCGCGTGTAGCGTCGCGCCGAGGCGCTCGACGAGCTCCGCGCCGCTCCGGCCGTGCGAGCCGCAGGTGAGCAGGATCGCGACCGGACGACCTGCGGAGAGCTCCTCGATCTCGTCCGGGGAGACCAGCGGATCGAAGAGGACGAGGGAGTCGCCCGCGTCATATGCATACGAGCGGACCTCCCGCTCCCAGCCGTCCGGACCGCCCTCTTCCGGCGTCCAGGCGGGGTGCGGCGCTGTCCACGTCCAGAGTCCGGGCCGGAGCTCTTCCACACTCACTCCTCGGGATACAGTGCCCGCCCAATGATTCTCGAAAACGGCGTCGTGCGCACGATGGACCCGGCGCTGCCGCTGGCGCGAGCGCTCGCGCTCGCCGGCGACCGAATCGCGGGAGGAGTCGGGACGCACGAGACAGCGTTGCCGAGCCCCGAGGTGATCGATCTCGGAGGGCGCTCGGTCCTACCCGGCTTCTCCGATTCGCACGTCCACTTCCCGACCTGGTCGCTCGCCCGGCGCGACGTCACGCTGGACGGGGCGTCGTCGGTGGCCGAGTGCCTCGAGCGTGTGCGGGCTCATCCACGTCACGGCGATTGGATCCGCGGTACCGGCTGGCGCTCCGCAACATGGGAGATCCAGCCGACGAGGCAGGCGCTCGACGAGGTCGCAGGATCGACTCCGGTCGCCCTCTGGGCGAAGGACTACCACTCGCTCTGGCTCAACTCGGCCGCGCTCGCCCTTGCCGAGGGAGATCTCGAGGTCTACGGCGGCGTCGTCGAGCGTGACGAGAAAGGCGAGCCGACCGGCGTCCTCCGGGAGGAGTCGGCATGGGGCTTCCGGGCCCGCTTCGGCGCAGTCTCCGACGACGAGTGGGTCGACGCCACCCGTAAGGGAATGCGGATCGCGAATGCCCGCGGGGTCGTCGCAGTCCACGACAAGGACGGCTGGCTCGGCGCGCCTCGGATCTTCCAGCGGCTCGCCGAGCACGATGGGCTCACGCTCCGGGTCTGGCAGTCGCTTCCGTACGAGCGCCTGCCGGAGCTCGAGGCCGTCGGGCTCCGGTCGCGCCTCGGGGACGACTACCTGCGAATCGGCTATCTGAAGGTCTTCATGGATGGGACGCTCGGGTCGCAGACGGCCCGGATGCTCGACGGCTCCGGAGTGCAGATCACGAGCGGCGAGGAGCTCGCGGACATCGTCAGCCGCGCCGCCCGCGCCGGGTGGCCGGTCGGGGTGCACGCCATCGGCGACCTCGCCAACCGGGAGGCCCTCGACGCGTTCGAGTCGACGAAGGAGGTCTGGGCTCCCCTCGGCCTCCGCCAGCGGATCGAGCACGCACAGTGCCTCGCAGACGAGGACATCGGCCGCTTCACGGAGATCGGCGTCGCCTGCTCGGTCCAGTTCAGCCACGCGCCGTCCGATCGCGATCTCGCCGACCGCTTCTGGGCCGAGCGAGCCGACGGCGTCTACGCCTTCCGCTCGCTGCTCGACTCGGGCGCGCTCCTCGCGAACGGCTCGGACGCGCCGGTCGAGGAGCTCGATCCGCTCGCCGGGCTCCGGGCCGGAGTGCTGCGGACGATCGACGAGCGGCCCGCGTGGCATCCGGAGCAGGCGCTCACGATCGAAGATGCGCTTCGCGCCGCGACCGTCAACCCCGCCTGGCTCGCGGGCGACGAGCGGCGGCGAGGCAAGCTCGTTCCGGGATTCCTCGCCGACCTCGTCGTGCTCTCGCGTGACCCGCTCGACTGTCCGCCAGAGGAGCTCGAGACCGTGGAAGTGGTGGCGACGATGGTCGGCGGCCGATGGGTGCACAACCCGCCGCCCTGGGACTGAGAACTGAATGCCCCGGGGGTCATCGCCCGGAGCGAAGGGCGCAGCGTCTTCAGGCAGCGACGCGGCCGCCTACGGGCGCGGACGGCCTGGCGCACGCAAGCCGCGGCGTTGAAGATCGCCGACTGGCCGTACACTGAGTCCATGGATTCCGGGCTCATGAATGCGGAGGACGCGAGCGCGCGCACGATGCTCCCGGTGCACGCGGTGCCGACCTGCTCGGTCGCGGGCGCCGCGGAGATCGTCGGCTCGAAGTGGACCGTGCTCATCGTCCACGACCTCTCCGAGGGCCCCCGGCGCTTCACCCAGCTCGAGCGGTCGTGCGCGGGAATCAGCCCGCGGACGCTCGCGGAGCGCCTGCGGCGGCTCGAGGTGGAGCAGATCGTCGTCCGCCGCAGCTACCCGGAGTCGCCGCCCCGGGTCGAGTACGAGCTGACCGCGAAGGGCCACGCTCTGCTCCCGATCGTGCGCGAGATGCGCCGCTTCGGGCACGAGTGGCTGGGCTGCGGCGCGCACGACGCCTGACGACCTTGTGACTTATCGTCACAAGGCTCGATACGGCCCGGACCTCAGAGGCGCCTCGGCTCGTACTCCCGGCGGTGACGCGCTTCGTCGTAGCTGCGCTCTTGGTCCTCGTGAGCGGCGGGTGCGGTCACCACGCTCCGCCCAAGAGCATCGAGCTCCCGCATGATCCCTATCTCGGTCTCGCCTGCCACGACAGCACGTATCCCTGCCACAGGCTCGGTCTTGCGGTGTGGCTCCGTCGTCCGGCTACTCACGTGACCGCAACTGTCGACGGGCAGTCGGTGAACCTCGGGACGCGACCGGGCAGAGGTCCGTATCGTCGGGGCCTGTTCTGGCAGGGCTTCTTCGGCGACCGACACGCGGAGCGGTACTGCTCGGAATATCCGCACCGACTGGCCGTACGCATTCGCATATCCGCGCTCGACCGGAGCGAACTCGTCGCGAGCGGCGCCCCGTCGGTGTCCTGCGGCTACGGGTAACGCTCTAGTCGGCCAGCCCTTTCGCGCGCAGCTCCTCGACTGCTCGCCGGGACTTCTCGATCTCGCGGAGCCCCATGCCTTCGAGGATGCGCGGAGCTTTCGTGAACTGGACGTCGCGGTAGTCGACGACCTGCCAGCGGTTGCCCGACGGATCGAGAACGTCGTTCCGGCCGACGATTCGTGCGCCCGCCGCTCGTGCTCTTCGGAGCGTCTCCTCGCGGTCGTCGACGACGAGCCCGATGTGCTCGTGCCCGTTCGCCCGAGGCGTGCCCGTCGCGAGAGCGATGAACTGGTCCCCCATGTCGACGAAGGCCATGCTCCCGCTGCGCCCGCGGAGCCTGACGTGGTCGAAGACGTTCTCCAGAAACCCGAGCTCCTCGTCGATGTCGCGAACCGCGACTGCGACGTGGTTGATCCCGACGAGCCGTGGCACGGTCTCCAGGCTAGCTCCTACGGATGGATCCTCCAGATCCGATGACCCTGGAACTCGCCGACCCAGATGTCGCCGAACGCGCTTCGTACGCGAATGGGTGCGGGCCGACCGAGATGGTGTCGACGACTGCGTTCGTCGCCGGATCGATCCTCCAGATGGTGCCCTCGCCGTCGTTCCGGATCCACTCGAGGCCGTCAGGGCCGCGTACGCCGTCCGAAGGTGACGTGCCGACCTTCGTCGTCGCGACGATCACTCCGGTTGTCGCATCGAGCCGAGTCACGGAGCGGGCGTTGTTGTCGGAGACCCCACACGCCGTCGTCGTGCGGATCGACGCAGACTTCGCCGCCGCGGCCGACATGGATCACCGCAACGGCGTTGGTTGCGGGATTGATGCGGTACACGTCGTCGCCGTACTGCGAACCGACCCAGATCGCACCCGCTCCGGCACGGATGCACGTGAGAGTGGCTGCGGTCTGGATCCTCTTCACGACCTTCAGCGTCCATGGATTGATGCGCGAGACCGTTCCTGCTCCCGAGTCCGACGACCACACGGACCCAAAGCCGTAAGCAACGTCCCACGGCTTGTGGCCGACTTGATCTGCTTGGTCACCCGGAGACGACGAGGATCGACCTTCGCGATCGTGTCCTGCCGGTACTCGACCCAGACGGCTGCGGCGCCGGCGACTACGCCGCACATCGAACGGGTCGTAGAGGGCAGCGATATATCGCCTGCGGAGTACGCGGTGACGAGCTCCGTTGCGGCCTTTGCGAACGAGCTTTCTGCGCTGAACGCCCATCTCGAAGGCACCCCGACGACGTGCTCGACGCCCTCGATCGCCTCGAGAGGGCCCTTCGCGAGACCCTGGCTCGCCGCTGAGGGCTAGACAGGCTCGGCCCAGACGCCGGCGAGCTCGACGACGGTCGCCGCTGCGGCGGCCATGTCCTGCACGCTCGCCCACTCGCGGACCGAGTGGTACTCGTGGCCCCCGGTGAAGAGGTTCGGCGTCGGCAGCCCTCTCGAAGAGAGCACCGCCCCGTCGGTCCCGCCCCGCGTGATCGCGAGCTTCGGTTCGGCTCCCGTCCGACGGATCGCCTCGAGCGCAGCCTCGACCACGCGCGGGTTCTCCTCGATGTACGGCCTCATGTTGCGGTAGGAGTCGCGTACCTCGATCTCGATCTGTGCGCGAGGCTCTCCCCGTGCGACTTCCTCGACGAGCGCCCGCACGAGGTCCACGTGTTGGTCGAGGAGCCGATCGTCGTGATCTCGCGCGATGAGGTCGACGACAGCCTCCTCCGCGTTGCCCGCAATGCGGTGGGGATGGACGTAGCCTTCGCGATCCTCGGTTGTTTCGGGCGAGAGGCGATCCCCCGGCAGCGACGCGACGAGCTGAGCGGCGAGCTTGACCGGGTTCACGAGCTTGCCCTTCGCGGTTCCCGGGTGCACCGAGACGCCGCGAATCGTCACCCGGATCGACTTGGCCGAGAACGTCTCGATCTCGAGCTCTCCGAGCCCCGATCCGTCGAGCGTGTACGCGACGTCTGCGCCGAACTCCTCGAGATCGAAGTCCTCGGCGCCAAGGCCCACCTCTTCGTCGACGGTGAACGCGATGCGAAGCGGCGCCCGCGGCAGCTCCGGATGGCGGACGAGGTAGGCGACTGCAGCCATGATCTCGGCGATGCCGGCCTTGTCGTCCGCGCCGAGCAATGTCGTTCCGTCGCTCGTCACGAGGTCGTGTCCCACACGCTCCGCGAGCTCCGGCAGCTGGTCCGGGTCGAGCATCTGGCGAGGGTCGCCGGGAAGCGCGATCGGCAACCCTTCCCAGGCCTCGTGCACGATCGGAGCGACGCCGTCGGCGGTGACGTCGGGAGTCGTGTCGACGTGTGCGATGAGCCCCACGACGGGCGCGTCGGCCGAGCCGGGCAGGGTCGCGAACACGGTCGCGCTCGGCGTCAGCTCGGCGTCGGCGAGACCGATCTCCCGGAGCTCTTCCACCAGCAGGCGGGAGAGTTCGAGCTGCTTCTCGGTGCTCGGGCGGCGCGATGCACGATAGGCGCCCTGCGTGTCGATCCTGACGTAGCGGAGGAAGCGCTCGAGCACGTCGCTCGCGAGCTCCTCCGCGAGCGGGCTCGTGAACGGCGCACTAGCCAGCTTGGAGTTCCCCGAGGCGCAGGTAGGTCTCTCGTATGGCGTCGACCCCGAGCGTCAGGTACTCGGCCGGCAGGCATTCGTTCGGGGAGTGCGCGTTCGCGTCCTTGGTGGCGATCCCCGTGACGATCGCGGGGATGCCACGCGCCGCGAGTCCGGAAACCACCGGGATCGAGCCGCCGACCCGGACGAGCATCCGCTTCGTGCCGAACACCCTCTCGAACGCCTCGCCCGCCAGAGTGAGAGCCGGGACGTCGGGCGCGACGAGCCCCGGCTCGGCGTGCGATTGAAGCTCCACGTCGACCTCGGTGCCGGATGGGGCCGCGTCCCGCAGGAGCCGCTCGAACACCGGGACGATGTCCGCGACCTTCTGCCCCGGAGCGATCCGGATCGAGACGTTCGCCCGGGCCTCCACCGGCAGCACGGTCTTCACGAGATCGGGCGATCCGCCCGCAAGCCCATGGACGTCGACCGAGGGCTCGGCCCACGTGCGCACGTAGAACTCTCGAGCGGCGGTCGCGTCCGCGGCCCGTCCGCCGACGTCCGCGAGGACCTCGTCGCCGGCCGGCATCGACCTCCAGCCTTCGATCTCCTCTGCAGTCGGAGCGGCGATTCCGACCCGCAGAGGCACGGGAAGGCGACCCTCCCGTGGAAGAACGGCCGAGAGAGCCTGGATGAGCGCGTGCATGGCGTTGAGAGCGGCACCCCCGTACAGGCCCGAGTGGAGGTCGCGCTCCCCGGTGCGCACGCGGACGTGGAAGTAGCAGAGCCCTCGAAGAGTGGTGTAGAAGGTGGGGACGCCTTCCTCCACCATGTCGCCGTCGAAGACGAGCGCAACGTCTGCTCCGCGCTCGTCGGCGGCAACCCACTCGACCACCGACTGGCCCCCGACTTCCTCCTCGGAGTCGAGCGCGAAGCGAACGTTGACGGGGAGGTCTCCCGCGGTGGAGAGCTGGCGCGCGGCCTCGACGAGCATGAAGAGGTGCGCCTTGTCGTCTGCAACGCCCCGCGCATAGAGCCGGCCGTCCCGCTCCGCGAGCTCGAACGGGGGCGAGGTCCAGAGCTCGAGCGGGTCGGCCGGCTGGACGTCGAAGTGCGCGTAGCAGAGGACGGTGGGAGCAGACTCTCCCCCGTTCGACGCGGCAATCTCCCCGACGACGAGCGGCCGCCCGCCGTTCCAGCGCACGACGTCCGCCTCGCCACCCGCGCCGCGGATCCGGGCCGCGACCCAGTCGGCCGCGGCTACGACGTCGTCGGCGTGCGCGGGATCAGCGCTGATGGACGGGATGGCGATCAGCTCTGCGAGCCGATCCCGAAGCTCCTCGTAACCCGGCTCCACGGGCGCGGAGTGTATAGCGGGTATGGAGGCATACCGCGAGACTTCGATGCTCACCGCGATGAATCGGCACGTGTCGAGGCCTTCATCGCGTGAGGCTTCCGCTTCTATGAGCAGTGGACGGCTTCTCCGAGCGGCGGAAGCTCGAGCGAGCCGCGGTAGGTCTCGATGATCGCGCAGACCTCGCGTCGGAAGGCACCTGGATCGTCAACGAGCGACCGGAACCGCTCCGACTTGGCGTAATCGTCTTGAGCCTCGGCTCGATAGTGTGCCTCGTCTGCCCGGAACCCAGTCCAGGGTCTCCCAGCTCTCCAGATGGGCCGCGACGAGCGAGTCGTGCCGGTTGAAGGCGCGCTCCGCTTTCCTGCGATCTCCGATGAGCCCCCGGGGGATCCCGCGTCGAAGGCGTCATTCGGTTCTCCGTGGCGCCTGGTTTGCTGGTCCAGGTAGCGGGCGGCGCTCGCGAGTTCGGGGAACAAGCCGCGATAGTCGATGACCTTCCGCGCAGCGATTCCGGCGAGCCTTCTCGCGGCAGGAGCGAACTGCGCTTCTGACTCGAGCTCGACGAACGGCGCTTCGGTCACTCGATAGCCAACCGCGAAGTAGATGTCCTCAGACTCGCGCCATAGCCACATCGCGCCAACGTTCAGGTACGACCCTCGCGACCACGATGAGGGCTGAAACTCGACGACGCAGACCCACCATCCACGGTCATCGAGCCAAACGCGTGACCGCCCCTTCTGAGTCAATCCCAACGGGCGGAGAACCTCGCGGCCGACGTCCGCGAGCAACCTCGAGTGGGGCGGCGTAGAAGCCACGTCGAGACGTTCGTTACGGGCTTCGACTACGCAACGTCGCGGACGCGCTGGGCGTCAGCGAGGGCCCGCAGCTTCTTCAAGCCCTGGTGCTCGATCTGGCGGATGCGCTCGCGGGTCACGTTGAAGGCGCGGCCGACCTCGTCGAGCGTGCGCGGCTGCTGGCCGTCGAGCCCGTAGCGAAGCTCGAGCACCCGGCGCTCGCGCTCGGAGAGCGCGCTCAGGATGCCGCGCAGGGCCTCGCGCTGGAGTGCCGTCTCGGCCAGCTCGTCCGGAAGTGGGGTCGACTCGTCCGCCAGGAAGTGGCCGAACTCGGACTCGTCGTCTTCGCCGACCGGCTTCTCCAGCGAGACCGGCGTCTGGGCGCTCCTGCGGATGTGCTCGACCTCCTCGCAGGACATGTCTAGGTCGCGGGCGATCTCCTCGATCGTCGGCTCACGGCCGCGCTCGGCGCGAAGCTTCCGCTCCGAGCGGAGGATGCGGTTCAGCTTCTCAACGACGTGCACGGGCATCCGGATCGTGCGGCCCTTGTCGGCGATCGCGCGCGCGACGGCCTGCCTGATCCACCACGTCGCGTACGTCGAGAACTTGAAGCCCTTGCGGTAGTCGAACTTCTCGGCTGCCCGCACGAGGCCGATCGTCCCTTCCTGGATCAGGTCGAGGAACGGAAGCCCCTGATTCCGGTACCGCTTCGCGATCGAGACGACGAGACGGAGATTCGCCTCCACCATCGCCTGCTTCGCGCCATGGTCGCCGCGCTCGATCCGCTTCGCGAGCTCGACCTCCTGCGCGGCGGTGAGCAGCGGGACGCGCCCGATGTCCTTCAGGAAGAGCTGGAGGGCGTCGGTCGTGATCTCCGGGGCGGCGGTCTCGACCTCCGTCTCCGCATCCGCCTCCGCCGGCACCACCTCGATCTGGGCCTCGTCGAGAGCTGCGTAGAACTCGTCCAGCTGCGCCGGCTCGAGCCCGAGCTCGTCGAGCGCGAGCGCGATCTCGTCGGCGTCCAGCCGGCCTGCCTGCAGGCCGCTCTCGAGAAGGCGCTGGGCCTCCTCAGTCGCAAGGACGTCCTCGATCGGCGCTTGACGAGCGATCCCTTCCCGTTCGCGTGCGGCGGCCAGTGCAACCCCCCTTTTCCTCAGCGGTCACACCGTAGTCGCGGAGGAGGTCGGCGTCAAAGCAACCGCCCGGATGGCCAGCGTGTCTACCGCCCGGACGGCTAGCGCGAGTAGGTCGCAGGGTCGAAGTAACGGGCACAGCTGCGCGAGCCGAGCTCGAGCGCGTTGCTTTTGAGGCTGAGGGCATAGCGGACGTCGTCCTGAACCAGCCGCTGGGCAGCAGCCATGCTCCAGCGGATGCGCAAACGGGCAACGGCTGAACGATCCGCCCGAACCTCTCGTCGATAGAGTGCGAGCAGCGCGCCCACGCTCGCGCGATCTTCAGCAGCCGGCGGGACGGCCGCGAGCTTCGTGCGCTCTCTCTCGTCTAGCACGATGCTCTCATTCGCGAACTCGAGAAAGTCCGCGCGCGTGCCAACGCCCGTGACGATGAACCGAGCGATCAGAGCCTTGCCGCGCGACACTCCGCGCAGACAGACGCCTCCCGCTCTCTCCAGCCATCTCAGGCGCGCACCCGCCGGCGCCCGGGGGTCGAAGTCCGTCGACATGTAGTCGACGTCGTCGGGACCGAGGATCGCGTCGTACAGCGCGCTTCGTGGGTCGTGGCTCGGAGAGCGTCCGTACGCGAGGACGCCGATGTCCTTGAGCACCATCTTCCGAAGCCGCCGCATCCTCAGTCCCGGGTCCGACAGTAGACCTTGCGCCTCCGGGTCCATCCGCGCGGACGAGACGACAGCGAACCCCTGCGGGCTCCGGATCGAGAACGTATAGCGCCAGGAGGGTTTGGCAGCCCAGTACATGTCCTCGGTCGTCAAGCCGATCACCACTCGCGGGTCGCCCGCCGGCTTGTGCAGGACCCCGATCAACTTGTCGGCGACGTACTGCCTGCGTCGGCGGTCGAACGCAGCACCCGGAAGAGCCTCGGTCGGAAGGACGCCCGTGCGGAGCAGAAACCTATGGTCGAAGTAGCTCGCAAGCGCCGCCGCGTCCCGCTGCGGAAAGCTGCCGATAGGCACGAAGTAGACAGGGGCGACGCTGTCGGCGGCCGCGCCGGCGGTCGACGTCCGGGCTGCTCCGACGGTCATTGCCGCAAGGACGAGCGTGAGGAGGGTCGCTCCGGCCGGGATACTGATCCGAGAACCTCGCACCGATCTCAGCGTAGTCCTCCGTAAGAAGCTTCAGGACCTGGCGCGTCGGATGGTCTCGAGGTAGCGGGCAGCTTCCCGCGCCAGCGGCGAGCCTGCACGTGTGTGCGCCGCGAGGCGAAGCTGCCGCTCGGCTGCCGAGATCCGCCCCGTCCAGAGCAGGAGAACCCCCAGGTGAAAGCGCACCGTCGGCTCGTTCGGAAACACGCGTGTGAGTGGGCCGAGACGGCTGAACGCGAGCGTTGGATCGTCCTTGTCGAACTCCCCGACCGCGGCGGCCACACGAGCCTCGGCGGTCCGTGGTGCCATCCGTGCGGCTCGCTCGAACGCCCCCCGCGCGGAGACCGTCCGGCCGACCCGCTGCAGCCCGACGCCGTAGAGGAGCCAGTCCTTCGCTCCCCCGTGCTCCGCTCGAGCGCGCAGTGCCGCGAGCTGACGGTCAGCGGGGAGGCGGCTCACCTGGAGCGGCGCTGCGAAAGAGGGAATGAACGCCGGCTCTCCCCGCGGCAGGTTCGGGTGCAACAGGTTCTCGGCCAGGATCGCATAGGGCGTGTCCGGCTCGGCGTCCACCACCGCACGCCACGCCGCGTCCGGGTCTCCCTGCGCAGCCCAGAGACGAGCGAGCCCGAGATGGAGCTGGACGACCGCGCTCTTCGGATACAGGTTCGCCAGCTCCTCGAGGCGTTCGAGGCTGCCGTGCGGCCACGTCGCGAGGGCCGCGCCGACCCGTGCCTCGAGCGAGTCGTAGCGGGCGAAGATGCGGGCGGCGGCTCCCGTGTGATCCTCGCCGTACAGAGCCGCGGCACGGGCGAGCGCGCGGCTCGCAGCGTCGCTTCGGAACCCGAACAGCAAGGAGAGCGGCGGCCGTCCTGGACGCGGCTTCGGCGTGGCGGCGGTCGACGCCGAGGTACCTCGGCCCGACGAGAGGACGGCGACCGCGACGACGCCGACGGCGGCCAGCGCGAGGACGGCGACGAGCACGGCGATACGACGGCGCGCGACCAGCACGCCGACGTCTATAGCAGGGAGGCCATCGCTATAGTTCGGAAAGTAATGACGACCTATCGCGAGCTGCTCGCACGCGTCAAGGAGGAGATCGAGGAGATCTCTACCGTGGAGGCCCGCGAGCGCATCTCCACGCAGGATGCGCCGCTCTTCGTCGACGTTCGCGAGCCGGACGAGTGGGAGGAGGGTCACATCCCGGGCGCGATCCACGTCACGCGCGGACGCCTCGAGTCGCGGATTGAGGGGCTCGTCCCCGACAAGAGCCGCGAGCTCGTGGTCTACTGCTCGGTCGGCGCGCGCTCCGCGTTCGCGACCAAGGCCCTCGGAGAGATGGGCTATACGGACGCCGTCAACCTCGCCGGCGGCTTCTCCGACTGGAAGCGAAGCGGATACGAGATCACTATCCCGCGCACGCTCACGCCCGAGCAGCGAGCCCGCTACAGCCGGCATCTGCTGATCCCGGAGGTGGGCGAGGACGGCCAGCAGCGCCTCCTCGACGCCCGCGTCCTCCTCGTCGGTGCGGGCGGGCTCGGCTCGCCGGCGTCGCTCTACCTGGCCGCAGCCGGCGTCGGAACGCTCGGCATCGTCGACGCGGACGTCGTCGACGAGTCGAACCTGCAACGGCAGATCGTCCACTCGACGGAGCGTCTCGGCGAGCCGAAGGTGCTCTCGGCGAAGAGGACGCTCGAGGCCCTGAACCCTGACGTCCGTATCGAGGCCTTCCAGGAACGACTGACGTCGGAGAACGTCGACCGGATCCTCGCCGAGGGCTGGGACGTGATCGTCGACGGGGCCGACAACTTTCCCACCCGCTACCTCGTCAACGACGCGTCGGTGTGGCACGGCATCCCCGTCGTTCACGGCTCGATCTTCCGGTTCGAGGGGCAGGTGACCGTCTTCGCGCCGGGCGTTGGGCCCTGCTACCGCTGCCTCTTCCCGCAGCCGCCTCCGCCTGAGCTCGCGCCGAGCTGCGCCGAGGGTGGCGTCCTCGGCGTGCTCCCTGGAATCATCGGCTCGATCCAGGCGAACGAGACGCTCAAGCTGATCCTCGACCGCGGCGAGTCGCTCGCCGGGCGACTGCTTCTCTTCGACGCGCTCGGGACAACCCTGGACGAAGTCAACGTCCGCCGTGACCCGGATTGCCCGGTGTGCGGCGACAGCCCGACGATCACCGAGTACGTCGACTACGTCGAGTTCTGCAACGCGCCCCTCCAACTGGGCTGATGGCCCTCGTTCGGATTCCGCCCACGCTCCGTTCCGAGGTCGGCGGCGCGCGCGAGCTCGAGGCGAGCGGCGAGACCGTCGGCGACGTGATCGACGACCTGGTCGAGCGCTTTCCTCCTCTTGGCGACCAGCTCCTCCAGAACGGCGGGCTCGCCTCCTTCGTGAACGTGTTCCTCGGCGGAGAGGACGTCCGCACGCTCGACGGGCTCGAGACGCCGGTCCGCGAGAGCTCGACCGTCATCCTCCTACCGGCCATGGCCGGTGGAAACTAGGGCGCACGCGGCCTCGCTGCTCGACCTGATCGGCTCGACGCCGCTCGTCGAGCTCACGCGCCTCTCGCCCAAGCCGTCCGTCCAGCTCTTCGCGAAGCTCGAGGCGCAGAACCCCACGGGCTCGATCAAGGACCGCGTCGCCCGGGCGATGATCGACTCGGCCGAGGCCTCGGGCGAGCTCGAGCCCGGCCGGCGGCTGCTCGAGCCGACGAGCGGCAACACGGGCATCTCGCTCGCGCTCGTCGCCAGGCTCCGCGGCTATCCGCTCACCTGCGTGCTGCCGCAGAACGTGACGGAGGAGCGCCGCCGCCTCCTTCGTCTGTACGGAGCCGAGATCGTCGAGTCGCCCGGAGCGGAAGGCTCGAACGGAGCGGTTCGGCTGGCGCTCGAGCTTGCCGAACGGGACACGTCCTTCTTCATGCCCTTCCAGTACGGGAACGAGGCGAATCCGCTCGCACACTATGAGGGCACCGGTGCAGAGATCGTCGCAGCGCTCGACCACGTAGACGCGTTCGTCGCCGGGCTCGGCACCGGGGGAACCCTCATGGGCGCGGGCGAGCGGCTGCGCGAGGCGTTCCCGGACATCATCGTCGCGGCCGCCGAGCCGCTCCCGGGCGACCCAGTCATGGGGCTCCGCTCCCTCGCGGACGGCTACGTCCCACCCATCCTCGACGTGTCGAAGCTCGACCGGAAGCTTCTCGTCTCGAACGAGGAGTCGATCGCCGGCCTGCGACTGCTGCTGGAGCACGAGGGCATCCTCGGCGGCGTCTCTTCTGGGGCCGTGATCCATACTGCGCGCCGAGTTGCGAGCGAGCTCGAGGAGGGCGTAGTCGTCTGCGTGCTCGCAGACGGCGGCTGGAAGTACCTGTCCGCCGGGTTCTGGGACACCGACGATGTCGAGTCCGCGATGGAGCGGTCCGTCTGGTGGTAGTCCCGGCGGCCCTGCGAGACGAGCTCGCAGTGCACGCGAACGCGGAGCTCCCGAACGAGGCGTGCGGCGTTGTCGTGCTCCGCGACGGAGTCGCCCAGCAGTACGTGCGCGGCCGGAATGCGGCGTCCTCTCCGTACCGGTTCGAGCTCGACGTCGACCCCGAGACCTGGTTCCTCGAGGACGAGGGCTACGAGCTCGTGGTCTTCCACTCGCACGTCTCGGCGCCGCCGCGTCCTTCTCGTACCGACGTCGAGAACATCGGGCTCTGGAGCGGGCGTCCCTATCTCATCTACACCGTGAGAACGGGGGAGCTCGCGGCCTGGCGCATCCTCGACGGCACGATCGAGTCGCTCCCGCTCGCGGTCTAGCGCGAGCTGACGTTACGCCTCGTGGTGGAGCGCGCGGCGAAACACGCGCACGAGCTCGCTGCTCGGGTTCGAGTCCTGGAGACCGCGCGGAACCGAGCGCACGACGATCCGCTCCTCCTCGAGCGACACCTCTTCCACCGCCTCCACCGGAATCAGGACGAGCTCGCGGCCGAAGCGACCTCCGCGTACCTCGAGCAGATCGGGCTCGTCGATGCGCGACTCGAAGCGCAGGCCCTCGACGTAGCCGACCACGCCTTCAGGTGAGTCCACCTCGAATCCCTCGCAGCGGGCGAAGGAGGGCCCCGGGCGAAGCGCACGCGGGAGGGCAGGGTCCGACGGCAGCGAGCGCAGATCGACTGCGGCTCGAACCTCCTCCGCGGCCTCCTCCGACTCGACCGGGGCTCCCTGGCGCAGCGCCTGGATCCGACCCTCGAGCCCGGCGATGCGAACCACCTGGTCGTGCAGCTCGTTCTGCATGCGCTTGAGCTCGGCGAGGTCGATCGCGAGATCTGCTGCGAGCGCGTTCAGCTCCGCGCTCCGCTCGCCCTCCCCGTCCGACCCGAGCAGGAGCTCCTCGTACGCCCAGGGCCGGCTGCGCGCAGCTGACTCGGGTCCGAGCCAGCGCTCGGTGCGCTTGGTCTTCCGTGAGGTGCTGCGCTTGCTGCGGCTGATGCGACAACCCCCGGGCTCGTCCCGGAGTCCATGGTAACTCCGTGGTGTCCGCGGTTACAGGTCGACCGCTCGGCCTTCGGTTGCGGAGAGGTAAAGCGCCTCGATCGTGCGCGCCTGGCCGACGGCGTCGGACCGAGAGAGGAGGGGCTCGGCGTTCCCAGCGGCGGCGCCGGCGAAGTTGGCGAGCTCGAGGGCGTACGCATCCGCGGGCGGAACTTCGATTCGGTTCAGATGGTCCCCGTGACGCAGGAGCAGCTCCCCCTCCCAGTCCGTCCGCCAAGGTGCGTCGACGAGCAGCCAACCGTCGTCGCCCACGACGTCGAGGCGCTGGTAACGCGGCAGCGCGAACGAGCAGTCGAACTGGGCGACGACGTCGTTCGGAAAGCGGAGGGTTCCGTGGAAGGCGCTGTCCACCCCGGTCGGCCCCACGACCTGCTCTCCGATGACCCTCTCGGGCTCTCCCATGAGGTAGCGCGCCCCGGAGACGCAGTAGCAGCCGAGATCCATGAGCGAACCGCCGTCGAGGATCGCGCTCATCCGAACGTCCTCCATGTCCTCCAGGACGAAGCTGAACGTCGCGCGTACGACGCGCACCCTGCCGACGGCCCCCTCGCCGACCAGCTCCTTCACCTTGGCAGCCTGCGGGTGATGGCGGAACATGAACGCCTCCATCAGCACGAGACGCGACCGCTCGGCGAGGTCGAACGCCTCCTCGACCTCGGACGGCCTGCGGGAGTACGGCTTCTCGCAGAGCACGTGCTTGCCGGCCTCGAGCGCCGCGAGCGTCCACTCGTGGTGAAGGCCGTTGGGGAGCGGAATGTAGACGGCGTCCACCTCGCCGTCTGCGAGGAGCGCCTCGTAGGACCCGTGTGCAGCCGCGATCCCGCGCTCTCGCGCGTAGGACTCCGCCCGACCTGCGTCCCTGCTTCCGACCGCAACGATTTCGATCTCGTCGACATCGCCGGCCGCGGTGACGATCGCGTCGTTGATCCTCGCGGTCGAGAGGAGTCCCAGCCGGAGCGTCATGGGAACGGACGCTACCTCGCGCAGGGTGGCGCCGCGGCGCCAAAACAGGTGTAGTTCAGCGCCGTGCACGCGGCCGTCTCCAGACTCGCGCGACGAAGCCTGGTGCTGGCGAGCGTCTCGGGCCTCCTCGCCCTCGCCGTTACAGCTCCCCGGGGCTTGCCCTCGGCAGGGACTGCGACGACGAGCGCGTCGAGCGGCAGCTTCGCGGGGATCCGCCTCGAGAACGTCGCCGCCCGAGTCGGGCTGGCCTTTCGCCAGGGGGCGTTTCGGTTCGGCGTCTCGCAAGACCCGACCGCGATGACCGGAGGCGGGCTATGCGCGCTCGACTACGACAACGACGGCTGGGTCGACCTCTTCGTCGTGAACTCGTACTCGGAAGCGGACTACCCGCGCTGGCAGAAACACGGCGGTCTCCCGCGGAGCGCGCTGTTCCGGAACACGAAGGGTCGCTTCACGAACGTGAGCAGTCGTTCGCACACGAACCTGGCGGTCCGGGGAGAAGGCTGCGTCGCCGGCGACTTCAACGGAGACGGCCACACCGACCTGTTCGTGACGACGGCTGACGGAAACGACAAGCTGCTCTGGAACAACGGCGACGGAACGTTCACCGAAGGGGCTCGCGCCGCGGGCGTCCGTATCTACGGATGGCACACCGGCGCGGCGGTCGCCGACGTCAACGGCGACGGGCGCCCCGACCTGTTCGTGGCGGGCTACGCCGACCCCAACCTCCCCGTCGGCGGGTCTTCCGCCGGGTTCCCGAACAACGTGGCCGGCGTCCGCGATCTCCTCTACCTGAACATCGGGCGCGACCGCAAGGGCCACTCGAGGTTTCGCGAGGTCGGCATCCAGGCAGGTCTCGAGGCGGCACGGTTCGATCACAGTCTCGGCGCCGTCTTCTCGGATCTCGACGGCGACGGCCGGCCCGATCTCTACCTCGCCAACGACGGGGATCCAAACCGGCTCTACGAGAACGTCGCCTGGCCCGGAGGGAAGAAAGCGGATCCGGCCGGTCTCGGCTTCCGCTTCGAGGAGCGCGCGGCCATCGCGGGCGTTGCCGACCCGAATGCGGGAATGGGAGTCGCGGCTGCGGACTTCTCCGGCGACGGCCGTACGGACCTCTTCGTCTCCAACTCGAGGGGGCAGGGGCACGCGGTCTACATCGGACAGCCGCCTCTTCCCTCGGGATCGTCGTTCGCCGACGCGCGCGCGGCATTCGGGCCGGTCTTCGGCAAGACGTTCACGGGCTGGGGCGCATCGTGGGTCGACCTCGACCTCGACGGAGATCTCGATCTCGTGCTCGCCAACGGCGGAATCCCGGTGACCAACCTCGCACGCAACGCGCAGCCGATCCAGGTCCTCGAGAACATGGGCGCCCGCATCGGGTCAGCCCCCCAGTTCACGGATGGGACGGCGCTCATCGGAGGACTCGCGCTGCCGCGAGTAGTCGGCCGCGGTCTCACAACGGCCGACTTCGACAACGACGGGCGCATGGACATCGCCATCAACACCATCGGCGGGAAGCTCGAGCTCTTGCGACCCACCGGAGCAACGGGCCACTGGCTCGAGGTTCGGCTGGCGACGTTCTCACCGGGCGCACAGGTGACGGCGGTCCTTCCGGACGGCCGCCAGCTGGTGCGAGAGGTGCAAGCAGGCTCGAGCTATCTCTCCTCGCAGGATCCGCGGCTGCAGTTCGGCCTCGGCACGGCGACGAGCGTGAGCGAGCTCGTCGTCCGCTATCCCGGAGGCCTTGTCGTTCGGCGGAGCGACGTCGCGGCCGACCGCGTCGTCCTGTTCGGACAACCCCGAGAGGCGAGAGCTGCGAGTCGCCGTTCGAGCCGCCGTTTAAGTCGCTCCGAGGCAAGCACCGCCCCCTATCTCGTCGCAGGCTGCACCCGTGCCGACCTGCACGGTCACTCGGTGGCTCGAGTGTGGGACGAGGCGATGCTCGACGCGATCCGGCGCGACCTGCCGGCACCCACCACCCACGCGCGAAACCTCTTCCACGTTTCCGCCGCAATGTGGGACGCATGGGCCGCTTATGACCCCAAGGCGGACGGCTACTTCGTCACCGAGAAGCACCGCGCAGCGGACGTGAAGGCTGCGCGAGAGGCGGCGATCAGCTACGCGGCCTACCGGGCTCTTCTCTGGCGCTACGCGTATGGAGCGAACCTGCGCGTGACGTTCGACGAGCTGACGAAGACGATGAGGTCGCTCTGCTACCGCATCGACTTCACGAGCACGAAGGGCAACTCACCGGCAGCGCTCGGCAACCGCATCGCCGCGGCTGTCATCGCCTACGGAAAGAACGACAGCTCGCTCGAGCGCCTGCACTACGCGGACGAGAGCTATGCGCCGGTGAATGCGCCGCTCGTCGTCAGCCAGCCCGGGACGGCACTGCACGACCCGACGTTCTGGCAACCCCTCGCTCTAGACCAGACAGTCACCCAAAACGGGCTCGCCCAGCCCGGCAAGGTGCAGACCTTCGTCGGCGCCCAGTGGGGGCACGTTCGAGGGTTCGCGCTGGCTCCGTCGAGGAAGGGCGTGCCGATCGACCCCGGCCCGCCGCCGATCGGAACGCCGGAGGACGCTGCCTACAAGCAGGCGGCCGTCGCCGTCATCCGTATGAGCAGCGAGCTGGATCCGTCGGACGGCCAGACGGTCGACATCGGGCTCGACACGCGAGGCGACAACCCGCTGGGAACGAACGACGGTCACGGATACACGGTGAACCCGGTGACGGGCCTGCCGTACGCGTCCGAACGAGTGCTACGCGGCGACTTCGGGCGCGTCCTCGCCGAGTTCTGGGCCGACGGACCGAACTCCGAGACTCCCCCCGGACACTGGAACGTGATCGCCAACACGGTCTCCGACTCACCGCAGCTCGCGTCGAAGATCGGCCCGGGGGCCGCGAACCGGCTCGAGTGGGACGTGAAGCTCTACTTCGCGCTCAACGGAGCCGTGCACGATGCCGCGATCGCCGCCTGGGGCCTCAAGCGCGAGTACCAGTCGGTGCGGCCGATCTCCATGATCCGCTACCTCGCCGGCCAGGGGCAGTCGAGCGATCCGAACCTCCCCTCCTACAACTCGGAGGGGCTGCCGCTCGTCCCCGGCCTCATCGAGCTGATCACCAAGCAGTCGAGCGCGCCGGGTCAGCCGCTCGCTGCGCTCGCCGATCACGTCGGGGAGATCGCGATCCGCGCCTGGCGCGGCAACCCACAGGACCCGGGCACGACGAGCGGAGTCGGCTGGATCCTGGGCGAGCGCTGGGTCCCGTATCAGAAGCCCACGTTCGTCACGCCTGCCTTCCCGGGCTTCGTCTCCGGCCACAGCACGTTCAGCCGCGCCGCAGCCGAGGTGCTCGCGGCGTACACAGGGAGCCCCTACTTCCCCGGAGGCCTCTACGAGCAGACATTCGCTCCCGGGTACCTGAAGTTCGAGGGCGGACCGAGCAAGCCCGTCACACTGGAGTGGGCCACCTACTACGACGCCGCAGACCAGGCCGGAATCTCACGGCTCTACGGAGGCATCCACATCGCCGCGGACGACTTCGCCGGCCGGCGGATCGGCTCGCGGGTCGGGAAGCAGGCATGGGCGCTCGCCGAGCGCTATTTCGTCGGCGCCATTCGACGCTAGGGGCGTCGTCGAGGAGCCGACGACGACGCGGCCGCGGAGCGGCCGCGCTTCAGGGATCTTCGCGCGACCGGAATCTGCGCGTAACAGATTCCGGTCTTGCGCAGCTCTAGCGCCCTGAGCGCACTTGCAGGCGGCGCGCGATGGTGTCCAGCGTGACGGCGAAGAGGAGGATGGCGCCCGTGACGACGTAGATCGTCCCCGACTTGTACCCCGCAGTGTTGAGACCGTTCGCGACCGTCGCGATGACGACCGATCCTATGACCGCACCGCGAACCTCACCCCGGCCGCCGAAGAGGCTCACTCCGCCGATCACGGCCGCCGAGATCGCGTTCAGCAGGAGCGTGCCGCCGCCGACGTTGAGATCGACCGAGTTCACGTTCGCGGCGAGGATGATGCCCCCCACCCCGGCCATGGCGCCCGAGATCACGAAGACGAGGATGCGGATCCGCGCAACGTTGATGCCGGCGCGGCGAGCCGCTTCGGCATTGCCACCTACGGCGTAGACGTGGCGGCCGAAGGGCGTCCGCTTGGCCAGGAAGGTGAGACCCACCAAGAAGATGACGACGAGCACGCCGGCCAGTGGGAGTCCGGTTGGAACATTCGCGTGGTTGCAGATGCCAACCGTTCCGAAGCTCGCGACCGCGACCGCGACTACCTTCGCCAGCAGGATGTACGGGTCGCGGATCGCCACCCCCGCGCGTCGGTGGCCGATGACGTGCGTAAGCGCCATCGCCGCGTAGAGAGCGGTGACGCCCCCGGCAATGATCCAGCCCGCCGAATGGGAGAAGTAGTAGTACGCGGTGTCGTTGATCCACTTGTCCTGGATCAGGATCGTTCCCCGCACTTCGAGCACCTGCAGGATCACGCCCTGGAAGATCAAGAGGCCGGCGAGCGTCACCACGAACGAGGGGACGCCGACCTTGGCGACGACTGTCCCCTGGACGCCGCCGAGCATGGCGCAGAGGCCGACCGCCAGCACGATCGCAACGAGCCCGGGGTACTGGTGGCTGCTATCCGGAAGCTGGAACTCAGCCACGGCCACGGCGCCGAGCCCGCTCAGGTAGCCGATCGAGAGATCGATCTCCCCGAGCAAGAGCACGAAGACGACGCCGAAGGCGAGCATGCAGGTGCCCGCCATTTGGATGATGATGTTGTTGAAGTTGTTGGCGGTGAAGAAGACCGGCGTCTTGATGGTGAAGAAGAGGACGATCAGCACGAGGCCGAGGACGATCGGGAGGATTCCGAGGTTGCCCGTCCTCAGGTTGTCGAGTGCCCGTCGCCAGACTCCAGCCTGAACCTCGGCTTCCTGCTCCGGAGGAAGTCCGATGCCCGGTGCCGCGACGTCGGCCTCGGAGCTCACGTGGCCAGCTCCGGCACAGTCTCCGCGATGCCCGCGACCTTGGTCGGCATCCCGGCCGTGATGGCGTGCACGACCTCCTGCTGCGTCGTCGTGGCGCGCTCGTAGACGCCGACATCGCGTCCCAGCCGGAGGACGGTGATCCGAGTCGCGACCTCGAAGATGTCGTGCAGGTTGTGCGAGATCAGCACGACCGCCAGGCCCTGGTCGGCGAGACGCTTGACGAGGTCGAGCACCTGACGCGTCTGGGCGACCCCGAGCGCCGCGGTCGGCTCGTCGAGAATGACGAGCTTGGAGTTCCACTGCACGGCTTTGGCCACCGCCACCGACTGCCTTTGGCCGCCCGAGAGCGAAGCGACCGGCTGCCGGATCGAGCGAATCGTCGTGACGGCGAGCGACTTCAGTGTCTCCGCCGTGTGCTGCTCCATCGGCGGCTCCTTCAGGCGCCACAACCAGTCGCGCTCCTCGCGGCCGAGATACATGTTCTGGACGACGTCGAGGTTGTCGCAGAGCGCGAGGTCCTGGTAGACGACCTCGATGCCGAGCCTGCCTGCCTCCTTCGGGCCGCTGATGCTGACCGGATTGCCCTCGAAGAGGATCTCGCCCTGGTCGTAGCCGTGGATACCCGCGATGCACTTGATGAGCGTCGTCTTTCCAGCCCCGTTGTCGCCTACGAGCGCCATGACCTCGCCGTCGCGGATCTCGAAGTCGACGTCCGAGAGCGCCTGTACGGAGCCGTAGGACTTGGAGATCCCGCGTAGCTGAAGGAGTGGTGTCTCGCTCACCATCGCGCGTGTCCTACCACAGCGCCTAGCACACTCGCGGTGGAGGCGCCTCGTGGGCGCCTCCACCGCGTGTCACCGATCGACTACTTGCAGTACTGCTTGTACACCCCGTTGCAGACCTCGCTCCGCTTCAGGAAGCCGTCCTTGAAGAGCCTGGTGTAGTTCGCCTTGGTGATCGAGATCACCGGCAGCGTGAGCGTCGGCTCCTTCTTCTTGCCGTTCAGCCTGAACCCGTTCGTCTTCGGCTTCTTGCCGTGGAGCAGTGCGACTGCAGCCGCGGCGGCCGCTCTCGCCTCGTCCGGCACGTACTTGTAGACGGTCATCGTCTGCCAGCCCGAGATGATGTTCTGCACACCCGCAGCCGTTGCATCCTGTCCCGAGAGCGGGATCGGGTTCAGGTGCTTGGCCTTCAGGGTCGCGACCACGGCGCCTGCGATGTTGTCGTTCGCCGCGACGACGCCGTCGATCTTGTTGCCGGTCTTGAGCAGCATCTGCGTGAAGATCGGCGCGGCGTTCGTCGCCAGCCAGTCGGGCACGAACTGCTGCGGGCCCTTCGTGATCGTTCCCTTCTTGAAGAGCGGGTTCAGGATCTTGTCGTTCCCGCTCTTGAACCAGTAGGCGTTCTGGTCCGTCGGTCCGCCCCAGAGCTCGCCGACGACAGGTTTCGACTTGCCCTTCAGCGCCTTGAGGACGCCATTGGCCTGCGCGGCACCGACGGCGACACCGTCGAAGGCGACGTAGACCTTCGCGATCCCGCCGACCACCTGGCGGTCGTAGTCGATCGAGACGCCACCCGCCTTCGCGAACTTCTTCTGGATCGCGATCGACGTGCCGGCGGCGATGTCGACGATCATGGCGACCTTCGCTCCGCGGGCCAGGCACGAGTCGGCCTGCGCGACCATCTTCTGCGGGTCGTTGAGCGCGTTCGTGATCGAGTACGTGACGCCGGCCTTCTTCAATGCTTGGCCGATGTACTTCGGGTCGAACTGCACCCAGCGCACGGACGACTTCGTGTCCGGAAGAAGCACGCATACCTGGATGTTCGCGGCGCTCTTGGCCGTCGCGCCACCGGCCAATACCGTGACCGCGACACCCGTGAGCACGACGGCGAGACCCAACGCCGCCGACTTGCGAAAGACTCCCTTCACTGCACCCTCCTCGCTAGCGGTTTTCCGAGACCTTACGAATCCGCGTTCGTCAGGTCAATTCGCTCTTACGACCTCGGGCCTCGGCCGGTACTCGACGCGCTCTCTCCTCCCGCTTTCGCTCGTGCGGGCGATGGCGTCGCACACCTCGGCAGCGCGGTACCCGTCCTCGAAGGTCGCGCCGTGCGGCCCGACCTCGCGGTCCTCGCCGATCGCGGTCAGGAAGTGGTGGAGCTCGTGCACGAACGTGTCCCCCCAGCCGATGATGTGTCCAGGCGGCCACCAGTGCGGCCAGAACGGGTGGTCCGCCTCCGAGACGAGAACTCGCTTGAAGCCACGCGCGCGGTCGCCGTCCGCGCGAAAGACCTCGAGCTCGTTCAAGCGCTCCATGTCGAAGGCAAGGGACCCCGTCGTCCCGTTGATCTCCCACTGGAACGCGTTGCGGCGGCCGAGAGCAAGCCGCGTCGCCTCGATCGTCCCGACTGCGCCGTTCTCGAACTCGACGGTCGCCTCGACGGCGTCGTCGACCTCACGGCCCGGAATGAACGTGCGCAGGAATCCGCCGACCGCCTCGACTTCGCCGACCAGATACCGGGCGAGGTCGACGACGTGCGCGGCGAGGTCGCCGAGCGCTCCGGAGCCCGCGGCGTCCCGCTGGAAGCGCCAGACGGCGGCGTTCGTGTCGCCCCAGTCCTGCAGATAACGACCGCGGAAGTGACGGAGCTCGCCGAGCTCGCCGGCCTCGATCATCTCCCGGGCGAGGCGCACCGCCGGGACGAAGCGATAGTTGAACGCACACATGTGCTTCACCCCGGTGGCGGCGACGCGGCTCCAGATCTCGTAGCTCTCGTCCGCGTCGCGTCCGAGCGGCTTCTCGCAGACGACGTGCTTGCCCGCCTCGGCCGCGGCGATCGTCGGCGCTGCATGGAGCGAGTTGGGCCCGAGATTGTCGAAGAGCCGGACCTCGGGATCGGCCACGAGCTCTTCCCAGTCGCTCGTCCAGCGAACGAAGCCGTACCGAGCGGCCGCCTCGGCGACTGCCTCGGCGTCTCTGCCGGCGATCGCGACGAGCCGCGGCTCGAGCGGCGGCGGCCATGTCATGTACGAGATCTTGCGGAACGCGTTCGAATGGGCCTTGCCCATGAACGCGTAGCCGAGCATCCCGATGCCGATCTGTGCACTCCCGTCCCGTTGCACGTCGCCTCCTCGCTCTCGCCCGTAGTCGGCGAGATCCTAAGAACTCGAGGCACCGCCTGGAGCAATCCGCCCTGCTCCGGCGGCGGCCCGGCACGTGAACGCGGTCGGTGTGCGCCGCGTCCGCCGCTCGTACCTCCGCGAGGCATGCTCTACGACCCGATCGACGGTCGACCGCTCGCACACGGCGACGACGGAGCCGCCGAAGCCCGCTCCTGTGAGACGTGCGCCGAGCGCACCTGCGGCCACGAGCTCCTCGACGAGAACGTCGAGCTCCGGGATCGAGACGCGAAAGTCGTCGCGGAGGCTCGCGTGGCTTTCGGAGAGCAGGGTTCCAATGCGCTCGACGTCGCCCTCGGCGAGTAGTCGCGCCACCTCCAGGACGCGCTCGGTCTCGGTCACGACGTGCCGGCCGAAGGGGTCATGCTGCACCTGGGCCATGGTGGCATCGCGGAGAGACCCGAGCCCGAGCTTCGCAGCGAGCGCCTCGCATGCCCGCCGCCGCGCCGCGTACTCGCTTCCCGCGAGAGCCCGGGTGACGCCGGAGTGGACGGCGAGGACCGTGAGCTCCTCGGGCAGCGGGACCGGAACCGTCTCGAGCGAGCGGCAGTCGACGAGGAGCGCAGCGCCCTCGACCCCCGCGACGGACGCGAGCTGGTCCATGATCCCGCACGGGACGCCAGTCGCCATCTCCTCTGCGCTACGACACGCCTCGGCGACTGAGACGGGCTCCAGGCCCCACCCCGAAGCATGCGCGAGCGCGAGCGCGCATGCCACTTCGAGTGCCGCACTCGAGGAGAGGCCGGAGCCGAGCGGAACGTTGGATGCCAGCACAGCGTCGACGCCTGCGGCGGGCCGCCCTCTCGCCGCGAGCTCGTGCGCCACCGCCGCGACGTATCGGCCCCACGAAGGCTCGACCGATGCCGGATCTGTGCCTCCGTCGGCCGGGACCTCGAGCACGCCGTCCGCGTCGAGGGATCGCATGCGGATCGTTGTCGCGGGCTTCGCCGC
>WNGD01001313.1_pt1 | contig 40343 bp, 37 predicted proteins | sample 5400671 | NCBI WGS metagenome assembly WNGD01 (sample SAMN13153369, study PRJNA577476) | soil metagenome | isolation source: 40 cm soil or saprolite under grassland replicate 2 | place: USA:California | collected 2016-06-15 | reverse complement strand
CAAGATACTGTCTCCACTGCTTCTCGTTAAGCATCTGGCGCATCTGTTGGTATTCTTGTTCGATTGAGAGCTTCTCCATGCGCTCAGCATAGCTTCTTTACCCTTCTTTGTCAAGTTATCTGCGGAAGACCCCTAAGATGCGTGGTGAGAAGATACGCAGCATCGACGTTATCAAGCGCTACGACATCGACATCACTGTTCGAGACTGAGCGGTCTATGATCACAATAGGAAATTTGAGGTTGGCGGCGGTGAAGTTATCGCGCTGCAGATTGAGATAGATCATTTCTTTTCCGTTTGCGAGGAATGCGAGCGAAATTCCTCCAGGAATTACTCCTTTTGGGTGCTGCCTTGTCCCTATTTCGTCGGCTAATCTTCTCAAAGAGGCCGGCCTGATATTTCGCCGCCTGATATTTCGCCTGAGACAATGTTATAGTCAGCCGGACGAGAGAGGCCAATGGAGGTACTCACATGATTCGTGCGATAATTTTCGATCTGGATGGGACACTGGTGGAGACCGAGGAACTCAAAGCACTCTCATACGCACGCGCCGCCGTCGAATTGCGCCCTGAGTTGCAAGAAGCAGAGATCGTCGAGGCGTTTAAAGATGTCGTTGGCTTATCGCGCCACGAGGTAGCGGTGGCGCTGCTGGAGCGCTTCAATCTGGAGGCAGCGGCTCGTACTCGCATGGCGGAATTCGGCGTCGACGAACCATGGCAAGCCTATCTCCGGATACGACAGCGCATCTACGCCGAGATACTTGAAGACCCGGAGTTGTTGCGGCAGCAGCAGTGGCCGCACAACATCGCCTTGCTGCACGAGCTCCGGCGTCAGGGCTTTCCAATCGCTTTAGCAACGATGTCGTATCGTGAGCAGGTGGATCGCGTGTTGGAGGTGCTGGGCCTGAGCGATGCTTTCGACTTCGTGGCTTCGCGAGACGATGTTGAATTGGGTAAGGCCGACCCGGAGATCTACCTGTTAACGGCAAGGGAATTGGGTGTGTCTCCCAAAGAATGCCTGGCGATCGAAGACTCGCCAGCCGGGGTAGCGGCAGCATTGGCGGCTGGCGTGCCCGTTGTAGCGGTGAGCACACGCCTCACACGCAAGCACTTGCATGAGAGTGGACTCCTGCCTCCTGAACTTATCGTGGACGATCCCGACTTGCTGCCCCAGGTTATTGCCCATGTCCTCGCTCATTCCTGAAGAGTTATCCCGCTAACTCTTCAGGACCCGTCTGGCGGCCCAGGACAGGCTAGTAGGGATGGGGCTTGCCCCCATCCGCTTTTCTCCCTCTGACACTTTTCAGAAACTAGATTTTTTGGGGTAGGGACCAGCTTCCAGCGCGTCCGAGATTGATCGATTTCCTCCTCTCCGGCGACGAGAAAAACGTATCCAACGGGTAGGAAATGATAAATCGGACGCGCTGGAAGCTGGTCCCTACCCCGATTGTATGATTGATCAAAAAATGCGTCGGTGAGAGAAAGCCGGATGGGGGCAAGCCCCATCCCTACTAGCCTACCCTCACCTACACCAGGACCCCTCGTTGAGACTATACTACAGTGTAAAAATCATTGTAAATGATACATGGCTCGTGTTACCCATTGCAATGAAACCCAACGACACAATGTAAACGATTTCAAAAAATCGCGCGTTTCCTATTGCTTCAAGCCCGTGTATACCCACCTATGGTAACGTTTATTGCGCCTTGAGAGAAACTCGGAAGGAAAACACTTGACAAATTAATTGTAATCGTTTACAATGATTATATCAACAATGTGCTTAAGAACAGAACGGGCAACGTATAGGGACGAGAAGTTGACGTGTGTGTGCCGGCTACTCCCGCAAGAAGGAGTCCAGGCGTCTTTCAGGCTGAACAGCGCAACGGTTCTCCCTGCGAAGTTTAGTTATCCAACACACGCGAAGAACGAAAGCGCCTGGTAGGTAACACTCTGTTGGGTAACATGATATAGAATCAGGAGGATTTGATGCCAAAAAGCGCAAGCCACATGCTTATCTGGTCGCCCCTGGACGAGACATATATATTGCATAAATACCAGAGTGGAGATACGCTGGACACCATCTTCGACAAGACCGCAGCGCCGGAGTGGGTGAGCCGGATCTCCTCGTTCGCCTTTCGCGGACAGAACGGCTCATACACGGCCCGTAAGGAGCACAAGCAGAGGGGAGGCGAGTACTGGTACGCCTACGCGCGGATCGAGGGAAAACTTATCAAGCGCTATCTGGGCAGAAATGCTCAACTGACCCCGACTCGCCTGGAGCAGATCGCACTGAAATTCAGCCTCGCTCTGCACCAGCGAGAAGGTGTCTCGCCTCGATCCGGGTCCACTCCCTTCGCTCATCCTGGAGAGACTATCTTCCTGCCAGGCGACCTGAGCGAAGCCGATATCCCGTCGTCAAGTGGCGCCACACACAGTTTCGCTTTTCCGCTCGCGACGCACCGTATTCCTGGTGACAATAACGATGACGCGCGGAATAACGAGCACGCGAGCAAAATTATTGGTCGCAAGGCTGAGATTCCCTCTGCAGACTCTGGTCTGTCGCTCGATACATTGCTTGTCGACAAAATCCATATACCGCGCCCGCGCCCACACCTGGTGCATCGTCCTCGTCTGATCCAGCGTCTGCAACAGGGACTGGATCAGGTACTAACCCTCCTTTCGGCCCCTGCCGGGTTCGGTAAGACCACCTTGCTTGGCGACTGGCTGGTCTCGCACGCTGTCCCTGCCGCCTGGCTTTCGCTAGAGCCTCAGGACAATGACCCGGCCCGCTTCCTTGCCTATCTGCTTGCCGCCTTACAGATACCTAACCCTCAACTAGATGAGGCCATGCACGCTTTGCCCCACCGATCGCTGGAGAGTGTGCTGGCGCGGCTGATCAACGCCCTGCAGTCTCTGGCGGACAGGGACCAGAAACATATCATCCTCGTTCTGGATAATTACCACGTCATCACTAACGAGGCAATCCATTACGCGCTCGCTTATCTGCTAGAGCATCTCCCTTCTAGCCTGCGGCTCGTGCTGGCTACCCGCGAAGATCCGCCACTCCCACTGGCCCGCCTGCGTGGCCGAGACGACCTGCTGGAACTGCGCACCGCCGATCTACGTTTCACGCATGAGGAAGCAGCCTCCTATCTTGGGGAGATGATGGGGCTGCCACTCTCGGTAGAGGAGACTTCGTTGTTGCAGGTACGCACTGAAGGTTGGATCACCGGCCTGCATCTGACGGCGCTTTCCTTACAGGCAAGCGACGATCCGGCAGGCTTTATGACGACATTCAGCGGCAACCACCACTACGTAGCGGACTACCTGTTGAACGAAGTCCTGGGCCGTCAACCCCAGGCCATCCAGGACTTCTTGTTACAGACTTCTCTGCTGGATCGGCTGAGCGCACCGCTGTGTGACGCCGTGCTGGCACGCAACGACAGCCAGGTACAACTCACCTATTTGGAGCAGGCCAATCTCTTCCTGGTCCCCCTCGATGACGAGCGGCGCTGGTATCGCTATCATCACCTGTTCGCTGAAGTCCTGCGCCAACGGCTGGAGCAGACGGCTCCTACACAGATGAAAGAATTGCACCATCGCGCCAGCCATTGGTTCGAGCAGCACGGGCTATTCACCGAGGCGATCACCCATGCGCTGGCAGCTTCTGAGTTTGAAGAGACCGTTCGTTTGATTGAACAGTGTGCCTGGACCTTTGCTATGGGGTATCAGAAGGGGACTATGCCTCAACAACTACATATACTACCCGAGACATTGACCATGGCCCGGCCTTCACTTCGCCTCCTGTATGCCAGTGCTCTGATGTATACCCATCACCTGGCGGAGGCATCGATACATCTGCACGCGATTGAGCAAGAGATGGACCTGGCTGAGGAGGCGCGCCAGGCACCAGGGCACCTCCTGTCAGGTCAGGTCATAGCGGCCCAGAGCCTGCTGGCTCGCCTCTGCGGTGATCTAGAGCAGTGTGTGATCCTCTCGCGGCGCGCGCTGAACCTGTTACCCGAGAATGAGGGCGAACCGCTCAGCCGCCTATTGCGCGGTGAGGCCATGCTCGGTGCTGCGCGCTCCTACCTGGTGAGCGGAGATGTGACCGCCGCCAGCGAAAGCGTGCTGATGGAATTGATTTCCCACGCGCATGCCTCAGGATCTCGCTTGCTGGCTCTGGGCACGCTCAACCTGCTGGCTCAGCTCCAGTTTCTGCAGGGGCGACTCCATCGCGCCGCTGCCACTCATGAAGAAATCGTGCAGGCGATCCAGGGAACAGAGGGCTTCAATGCTCCGCTTGATAATCCCGCCGCCTCCTTCAGTGTCAGCGAGTTGCTGCGGGAGTGGAACGAGTTGGACGCCGCTGAACGGCACCTGGTACGGGGGATGGATCTATTGAAGGGCATGCCTTCAGTCGATGCCGATACGGTCTGGCTGGGCTATGCAAGCCAGGCCCGCCTCGAAATGACACGCGGCTGGGCCGAGCAAGCACTCGCGACGCTGGATAGCTTCGAGCAGCTCGCTCAGCAGCGTCACTTCGCCCCGGTGCTCCTGGCTCAATGCGCGACCTTGCGGGCGCAACTTGAACTGATGCGTGGCCAAACGCAGACGGCTCGCCGTTGGGCCGAGAGCAGTGGCGTGTCCATCAACGCCTCCTTCAGCTACCTGCGAGAACGAGAATACCTGACCCTGGCGCGCATCCATATCGCAGAAGAGCGCATCAACCCGGGCAGCGCCAGTCTTTCGACGGTGGTGCGCCTGTTGGAGCAGCTCCTGGGCGAAGCGGAGGCCAGTATGCGCTTGCATAGCGCGCTCGAAGTCCTGCTGTTGCTTTCCCTGGCCTTCGAAGTGCAAGGCGACCGCACGAAGGCACTGGTCACGCTAGGCCGTGCCCTGGCACTGGCGGAACCGGAGGGCTACCTGCGCCTCTTCCTGGATGAAGGTCCACCCATGCTTGCCTTACTCCATCAGGCGCAACGGCATGGCCTGGCACCGGGCTACGTCGCGAAAATCCTGACCGCCGCCGGCAAAACGAAGTCGACAGAGCTCCACCACCAGGTTCTCCAGGGCGATTCGCTCATGGAACCGCTCACGGCACGCGAACGCGACGTGCTGAAGCTTGTCCTGGAGGGGGCATCCAACCGCGAGATCGCCCGTCAACTGGTTCTTAGTGTGAACACGGTCAAAAAACATGTCTTGAACATCTATGGCAAATTGAACGCGCACAACCGCGCTCAGGCCATTGCCAAAGCGCGGATGCTCTCTCTGCTGCAAGAGTCGTAATATATCAAGGACATTCCATTCCCCAGCGCATTTTCACTTGACCTCTTGGGGGTTTCGTCTGTATACTTCCCTTCGGGGAGACGCAGAGACCTGGGTTCTTTTACGACCCGCTTGAGGGTACTGAAACCAGGGAAAAATCACCCATGAATTACTCCCTTTTGGTCTTGAATTGTCTCCCTATGATCTGTTACTCTTCTTGGAGATACCTTCGTACCCTATCAAGCAAAGAATGATCCTTCCCTCTTGAACCTTATGGAGGCGATTATGATCACAATTGACGAGCGTCTTGTTCGTGTGCAAGCCAGGGCGGCGGATAAACAGGACGCTATCCGCCAGGTTGGGCAACTCCTGGTAGATCGTGGGTACATTGATGCTGGCTATGTTGCCAGTATGCTCGGGCGGGAAGCGGTGGCCAACACCTATCTCGGTAATGGCATAACGATCCCCCACGGGCTGCCCAAAGATCGGGACTTAATCAAGCAAACAGGCATTGCGGTGGTACAATTGCCTGCAGGCGTCACCTGGAATCCTGGTGAGACCGCGCAACTTGTCGTAGGGATTGCCGCCAAATCTGATGAACACATCGAGGTGCTGCGCCGCCTCACACGTGTGTTGGGCGACCCGGAGCAAGTTGCTCTCCTGAGCCGGACAACCGATCCGCGCGACATTATCGAGGCATTAACGGGAGAGCGGCCCGTCGCCGCCCCCAAGAGCACTGATCAGGAGGATTACGCAAACCTCTTCGATGCGGTGGTCCTGAATAAGACCGGACTGCATGCCCGTCCTGCCGCTACCTTTGTCGACATATCTAAGCGTTTTCAGTCTGACGTCTTAGTGCGTCATGGCGACGCCGTTGCCAAAGGGAAGAGCCTTATTTCGCTGCTGCAACTGGGCATTGAGCATGGCGAAACTATTCGCGTTTCGGCTCAGGGTCCTGATGCTGATAAGGTACTGGCTGCCCTCAAGAGCGCAATTGCTGTGGGTCTTGGGGATGAACCGGAAGAACAGCTCCCCCCGACTCCGGTCAGCAGTACATCAGGCTGGACTCCACAGGCAGCAGGTGCAACCTTCGCTGGCATTCCCGCGTCCGGCGGACTGGCCATCGGTCCGGTTCGCCAGTATATGCAGCAGTCCGCCATCGTCGTCGAAGACCACTCCGGCGACCCGACCACCGAAGGGACCCGTTTGCAAGCTGCTCTGGACGCTGCACAGGCCGAGCTTGACCAACTGCACGAGGAGGTCAAGACACGCCTTGGCTCTGGCAAGGCGGCCATTTTCCGTGTCCATGGCGAATTCCTCAACGACGACGCACTCATTATGCAGACCGTTTCCCTTATTTATCAAGGGCACAGCGCTGCGTGGTCGTGGCAGCAGGTCATCAACGAACGGGTGAATCAGATGCAACAACTCGACGATCCTGTTATCGCCGGACGCGCCGTCGATCTGAGCGACGCGGGGAAGCGCGTCCTGCTCCACCTGGTCGATACGGTTAATGAGCGACCAGTCGCCATCACTGAGCCTTCTATTCTCGTCGCAGATGATCTCACCCCGTCCGATACGGCCACACTCGATCTCGATATGATCCTGGGCCTCTGTACTGTCAGAGGTGGCCCCACCTCGCATACAGCCATTCTGGCTCGCGGGTTCGGCCTACCCGCCATCGTGGGCGCCGGGAATGAGGTGCTCAGGGTGGCAAATGGTACGCCAGGCATCCTGGATGGAGATACTGGCAGACTCTATCTCAAACCAGGCGAGACAGACGTGCAGACGGCCAGGGCTCTGCTAAAGGAGCAACAACGTCAGCAAGAAGAAGCCAGTGCCGCCAGTTCTGCCCCGGCAGTCACCACCGACGGGCACCGGGTCGAGGTGTCCGCCAACATCAATCGCGCCGCCGATGCCCCGCAAGCCCTTAAAGCAGGTGCAGAAGGCGTGGGGTTGATGCGCACGGAGGTCCTGTTCCTGGCCCGTGACACCATCCCAACGGAAGACGAACAGTTCGAGGCCTATAAGGCGATGGCCCAGGCACTCGATGGCCGTCCTCTGATTATTCGCACGCTGGACATCGGCGGTGACAAAGAGGTGCCATACCTCAACCTGCCGAAGGAAGATAATGCCTTCCTGGGCGTGCGCGGGATTCGCCTATGCCTGGTGCGCCCCGATCTGTTTCTCCCTCAATTGCGGGCTATCTATCGGGCCGCCTCCTATGGTCGAATCCACATCATGTTCCCCATGATCTCTACCCTTGAGGACCTGGGGCGGACACGGGCCATCATCGAACAGGTGCGGGAGGAGTTGAACGCGCCAGCGATTCCGCTGGGGATCATGATCGAAGTCCCAGCCGCAGTCATGCTGGCCGATCACTTTGCCAAAGAGGTCGATTTCTTCTCTATCGGTACCAACGACCTGACCCAGTATGTCCTTGCCATGGACCGGCTGCACCCACAATTGGCGCGCCAGGCTGACGCACTGCATCCCGCCGTGCTACGCGCGATCAATATGACCGTCCAGGCTGCCACAAAGGAGGGCAAATGGGTCGGGGTGTGCGGCGGCCTTGCTGGCGACCCGAAGGGCGCTGCGATCTTGATGGGACTGGGTGTGAAAGAACTGAGTATGAGCGTTCCCAGCATTGCAACGGTGAAGGCGCATATCCGCACTCACTCGCTCGCGGAATTGCAGGATATCGCGCAACAGGCCTTACTGTGCCGCACTGCGGCGGAGGTACGCAGTCTATGAAAATCGCAACCGTGACGCTGAACCCGGCGATAGATCAGACGGTGAGAGTGGATAATTTTCGCACAAACACCGTCAACTACGCGCAGACGATGCGATTCGATGCTGGCGGCAAGGGCGTTAATGTGGCATCGTTCCTGACAGACAGTGGCCTCACTACCAGTGTGACCGGCTTTCTCGGCCAGGAGAATGCCGACATCTTCGAGCAATTTTTTGCGCACAAACATATTGATGACCAGTTTGTGCGCATTCCCGGCCTCACCCGCATCGGGGTCAAAATCACCGATGACGCAAACCAGCAGACAACCGACATCAATATGCCAGGGCTGCCTCCCCCCGAGGGAGCGCTGGATAACTTGCTCAAGACGATTGAGCAACTCGCGCTCTCCTGCGATTGGTTTGCGCTGTCCGGGACGCTCCCGCCAGGAGTGCCCGCGACGACCTATGCCACGATTATCAACCTTCTCAAGGGACATGGCAAACACGTAGTGCTGGATACCAGCCGTGATGCTCTGCGGGAAGCCGTAGTGGCAGGCCCAACCATCGTCAAACCCAATGTCGATGAACTGCAACACCTGACCGGCCAATCGCTCACCGATGATGCCGCTGTTGAGCAAGCTGCTCGTCGGCTGCTGGATGGTGGCATACAACTGGTGGTCATTTCTATGGGTGAACGAGGGGCTATGTTCGTCGACTCTGCGCACACTCTGCTCGCGACTCCACCTTCGGTAATGGTGAAAAGTACGGTGGGAGCAGGTGATGCGATGGTGGCGGGGCTGATCGCAAGCCACGTGCAGGGATTGAATCTTACCGACTGCGCACGACTGGCCACAGCATTTTCGCTCGGAGCGATTACCAGTACCGGGCACAATTTGCCTGTGCCAGAGATAGTGCAGGCGTATGCCCGGCAAGTAACTATTCGCTCCTCTAGTAGCAGCGTTCCTCGTAGTGCGTAAAAGTTACTCGTAACTTCTATGGGAGAGGGATTCAGCGTGACACCAGCAGACAGCACATAGTTCCAAAAACTCTAGCGATCAATTGACCGCTTGCTGTTTTCAGCTTCGTAGGGGGAATGACAATCCCTACTGGATGGACTACCAAGAATGTTGCCATTCTCTTACCATCCTCTACTTCCTCTGCTTGCGCATTGGAAGCTACGTGAGCACGAGAGGGTCAACCTCTCTTACGGTAGCGCTTTTCCCCGTGAGACCGATTTATCACGGAACCCGTAAACACTATTCAGTTGAAAATGTGCTCTCATGAGAGGATACCCGATATGGAACATAGTGTCAAGAATTGTGAAAAAACTGTCATACAACGCGAGGAAACGCTAGAGAACGCTAGATTCTGGAAAACTAGTTTCTATACTTTCCCTGACGTCTCGTCGCATCAATCGGCAACGCAAGCCTACAGCGTTGCATATGCTGATTGATTGATGTAAGTTCCTTATGCAGTCAGAAACGAAGCTGCCGCTTCTACGCTTCGCGTCATCTGCCTGAGAGGAAAGTTCCTTATGCAGTCAGAAACGAAGCTGCCGCTTCTCGTCATCTGACTGAGGGGAAGTACTCAAGTAGTCTTATCTTTTTCCAAAGGAGGAACAGACCAACATGACGAAGATTGTCGCGGTCACCTCATGTCCAACAGGCATCGCCCATACCTTCATGGCATCGGAGAGCCTGCAGCGCGGGGCGCAAGCGCTGGGTCACACGATAAAAGTCGAGACCCAGGGCTCAGTGGGTTCCCAAAATACGCTGACCGATGCCGACATTGCGGCTGCAGACCAGGTTATCATCGCAGCCGATACCAAGGTTGATCTGAGCCGCTTTAAAGGCAAGCCCGTCTACGAGACCTCGACGAACGCCGCCATCAACGATGCCCAGGGCGTGGTTAAGGCAGCACTGTCCCAGGCAGCAGCGGCACCAGCGCCGGCAAGCGCTGCCAAAACGGGCCCTATGAACATCGTTGCCATCACCTCGTGCCCGACGGGTATCGCCCACACCTTTATGGCAGCCGAAGGTCTGCAAAAAGGCGCGGAAGCATTAGGCCACAAGATCAAAGTCGAGACCCAGGGCTCGGTGGGCGCGCAGAATACACTGACCCCAACCGAGATCGCAGCCGCCGACGCGGTTATCATCGCGGCTGATGCCAAGGTGGAACTGGGTCGCTTTAAAGGCAAGCCCGTCTACGAGACCTCAACGAACGCCGCCATCAATGACGGCCAGGCCGTCGTCAAGGCTGCGCTGGCCCAGGCGGCGAGCGGTCCTGCCCAAAAAACGGATTATATGGCAGAGGTGCAGGCCGCGAAAGCGGCGAAGTCCGGGTCACGCACAGGCCCCTACAAGCATCTGCTGACGGGCATCTCGTATATGATCCCGTTCGTGGTGTCAGGTGGCATCATGATCGCGCTGGGCTTTGCGTTCGGTGGCCTTGATGTGGACAAAGCGACCAGTGGGCTGGGGTGGGCGCTCTTCCAGACCGGGGCCAATAGCGCGTTTGTGCTCTTTGTGCCCATTCTGGCAGGCTTCATCGCCTACTCCATCGCTGATCGTCCCGGCCTGGCTCCAGGCATGGTCGGCGGGCTCCTGTCGACGACCCTTATTGGCGCGGGCTTCCTGGGCGGCATCGCAGCGGGCTTCCTGGCCGGCTACACGGTCTACTGGCTCAATAGAGTAATCAAACTCCCCCGCAACCTGGTTGGTCTCATGCCGGTGCTGATCCTGCCGGTGCTTGGAGTGTTCATCGTTGGCCTGGTGATGATCTTCGTGATCGGCCCGCCCGTCCATCTGCTCAACCAGGCATTGACAAACTGGTTGAGTGGGATGCGGACAGGCAACGCGGTGATACTGGGCCTGGTCATGGGTGGGATGATGGCCATTGATATGGGTGGCCCGTTCAATAAGGCGGCCTACGCGGTTGCGGTCGGGCTGCTGGCCGACAAGATCTATACCCCCATGGCCGCAGTGATGGCGGCTGGTATGACACCGCCGTTGGCGTTGGCGCTGGCGAGCCAGTTGTTCAAGAATCGCTTTACGCATGATGAGCAGGAGGCCGGCAAGTCCGTGTGGGTGCTCGGGCTGGCCTTTATTACTGAAGGGGCTATTCCCTATGCTGCAGAAGATCCGTTCCGTGTGATCCCATCCTGTATCATAGGCTCGGCAGTGGCAGGAGGGCTATCGATGCTCTTCGGGTGTCAGTTGCGCGTTCCGCACGGCGGCATCTTCGTCTTGCCCATCCCGAATGTGGTCACCAACCTGCCCCAGTACTTACTCGCCATTGTCATTGGCGCTCTGGTCTCGACCGCCGCGCTGTTTATCCTCAAACGCCCCATTTCGGAGGAGGAGGCAGAGGCAGAGGAAGCTGCGGTGGCAGCAACTGCGTAGTGCGTTGCGAAAATCTGCAACGAGGAGCGCTGCTCCTCGTTGCACCTCCAGCCATGCAGAAAGGATAGGCTGTGCTATGAGTAAGGTGCTAGCGATCATTCTAGCAGGGGGCCAGGGCGAGCGCTTGAGTCTCCTCTCCCAGAAGCGCGCTAAGCCCGCGGTACCCTTCGCCGGGAAATACCGCATCATCGATTTCGCGCTGAGCAATTGTGTCAACTCCGGCATCGTGGATATCGCGGTGATGACACAGTATCGTCCCCATTCGCTGCACGATCATATTGGCATCGGCAAGCCCTGGGATCTCGACCGGCAGCATGGTGGCGTTCACCTGCTCCAGCCGTATATCGGTCGCAAGGAGTCGGAATGGTACCAGGGCACCGCCGACGCGGTCTACCAGAATCTTGACTTCATCGTGGAAGCAAAGTACGACTACGTGCTCGTGCTGGCCGGTGATCATATTTATCGTATGGACTATAGTCCGATGATCGCCTTTCACCAGCAACGCAACGCCGATGTTACACTGGGTGCGGCCGTCATACCTATAGAGGACGGCTCTCGCTTTGGCATCCTGGAAACGGATGCGGAGGGACGCGTTCTCTCCTTTGAAGAGAAGCCCGCGCAGCCCAAAGGCACGCTGGGCTCAATGGGCATCTACGTATTCAGCCGTGATACGCTTATCCGTGTCCTCCTTGAGGATGCGCGACCGGGCGGCCCTCCAAGCCAGCATGACTTTGGCAAAAACATTATTCCGAGTATGGTCGCGCGGGGCGAAAAGGCTTTCGCCTATCCCTTTACGGGGTATTGGCAAGATGTGGGCACGGTGCAGTCCTACTGGCAGACGCACATGGAGATGCTGGATGACGATTCGGCCTTCGCCCTCTACGATCCCTCGTGGGTGATTCATACACGTAGCGAAGAGCGCCCTCCCGCTGCCATTCGTAGCGGCGCGCAGATCAGCAGTAGCCTGATCTCACACGGCTGCGTCATCAATGGGACTGTCGAGCGCAGCGTGCTCTCGCCAGGCGTCATCGTCGAGGAAGGCGCGGTGGTGCGCGAATCCATCGTGCTTTTTGACTGCGTGATTGGCGCAGGCAGCGTACTCGATCGTGCCATCCTGGATAAAGAAGTGGTCATTGGCAAAAACTGCCAGATTGGCTACGGCGATGACCTGACGCCGAACAAGCTGGAGCCGAGCAGACTAAACGCCGGCATGACGCTGATCGGCAAACGCACACACGTCCCGGATAATCTCACCGTCGGTCGTAACTGCAAGATCGGCGCCGACCTGCGCCCGGAGGACTTCCCAACCAACACGCTGGCCAGCGGGGAGACGGTTGAGGACCGCAGCTTCGCGCATGGCTGGGAGCGCGACCTGGCCCGCCGGACACCCAGCACACCCTGATGCAAATACCTTCAGGGCGCTTGAGTAGGGATGGGTACCTTACCTTGACGCCAATGGGGCGACTCTGGCAGTCGCCCTGGGTCTGAACAGCTACGAAATCAGGCGAAATGAAGCTGCGCCTGAAAAGAGGGCCTCAAAGTGAATGATAATGTCCTGATATTCCGCTATCAAGAAAAAACCAATAGCTACTACAACCTGGATGTCGCGCTCACAGAAGAGGGTGAGATTGAATTCAACGAGGGATATTACTACCCACCTCAGGGCGACGACGAAGGGCAAGAGTACGACTACTACCTCACTATCCCGGCGACGCACTTTGAGGAATTTGTAGCGCTCCTGGCGGCGCACTGCCTGGAGAAAGAGTGGCACCCTCAGCCAGACAAAGAACTCCAGCTCCGAGAACTGGTCGCTCAGCTCGTCGTGCAAGGAGAACTGGGCCGCTCCGACACGATCCGGGCCAGCCTGGACACCCTCCAAAGCTGGCTCGATCAAGCGCATATCCCCTACAAACAGCTCTTTATATAGATACATAGATGAGCATAAATCCATGTTACCGATATATTAACGTCACCAGAAAGCTAAAGATGCCTGCCAGGGCGAATATCGCCCCCAAGGGACTCGTGTGAGGTATCGGTTGTCTCAACTATACGCCAACGCCTTGCTCATTCCTCTTGAAAACCTCTCTCTTCATGCCCCCCCCGGGCCACTTTCGTATATTGACTGGAGTTGCGTTCCATAGATCCTGGCCCAGTGGAACAGCTCCTCAAGAGGTTCACGTAACGTCTCACCCAGTGGTGTCAGCGCATATTCCACCGTAGGTGGCGATGTTGGGTAGACGGTGCGCGTCGCAAGCCCTTCCTTCTCCAGCTTGCGAAGCGTCTGCGTTAACATTTTCTGCGTAATGCCACCAATCTGGCGCTTGAGCTGGGTGTAGCGGCAGGGACCATTCTGCAACAAAAAGATGACCAGCGGCGTCCACTTGTCCATCACCATGTCCAGAGCCAGGCGAGATGGGCAAGTCTGGTCTGAAAGATTCATCTTAGATGAAATGAGTCTCTTAGTATCCACATGATACCTATACCACTTTTCAGTACCCTCTTGCAAGAAGCAACTTCCTATCTTAAAGTAGGTAGTGACAATGATTACAGCCTGGAAAATCCCCGCGAGCAGGCGGAAGGATTGCCATCACCCCTGCTGAAAGAGAGCTTTTCAGAGAAAGTGGTCGGTGCTGTTATCTCATTGGCGTCTCAGGTATCCATCGCTGATGGCGTTGGAGTAATGTTGAACAAGAAAGAAGGACTATCTTTTGGATAAGCTGCCACATATTCTGGTTATTTTTGGAAGCACGCGCCAGGGTCGTCGGGGGGAAGTTGTAGTGAAGTGGCTGATGGACCGGCTTGCCCTACGTACCGATGCTTCATTTGAACTGGCCGATTTGCGCGATCTCTCCATCCCTTTCTTTAATGCTCCCATTTCACCAGCAAAAGGAGTCATCGTTCCCGAAACGGAAGCATGGTCGGCGCAGGTCCAGCGAGCTGACGGTTTTATCTTTATTACGCCTGAGTATAATCATGGCTATCCGGCGATTCTAAAAAATGCGATTGATGTCCTATATCACGAATGGGTTCACAAACCGGCGGCCATTGTCAACTACGGCGGGTTCTCTGCTGGCTATCGCGCAGCGGAGCAGTTGCGTCTGGTGTTCATCGAAACGAAAATGGTTCCGATCCGAGAACAGGTTGGGATTTCTCTTGTCCCAGGAGCTACTCCCGGTGTTGATAATGAACCGGGGTCTCCAGGCGCAGTTTTCCTGGAGCGAGCCTACAACGCTATGATGACAGAGTTGTTCTGGTGGGTTGCTGCACTTACCCCTGCACGTGCTCCAGTTAGCTAAAACCTATGTTATAATCAGGTAAAACAAAACGATCACAAAATAAAGAAGGAGGAAGGCTGATGCCTCTTAACGAGCTATTGCAGGAGAAACGTGAGGACATTCTGCGCATTGCAACCAGGCGCGGTGCCTCCAACATACGTGTTTTTGGATCGGTCGCACGTGGCGAAGCTGACTCGGAAAGTGATATCGATCTATTAGTGGATCTGGCACCTGGGCGTAGCCTCTTCGACCTGGGAGGACTTCTGATGGACCTGCAGGAGCTACTTGGTCACAAAGTAGATGTTGTGACAGAGCGGGGTCTTCGAGAGCGCCTGCGAGAGCGTGTTTTGAAAGAGGCCATTCCATTGTGAGAAATATACCTGAGCGATTACGCGATATCCAGGATGCTATAGTACGTATTATGAAGTATACCCAGCAGGGGTGATACAGATATGACCATGATGAACTGATACAGACATGGATAACTCACAACCTCTATGTTATCGGTGAAGCTGCACGCGCTATTGCAAACGACTTTCCAGACTTCAAAGATCAGCATCCAGAGATAAAATGGACTGAGATCATAGGTATGCGAACCGTCCTTGCTCATAGATACTTCGATATTGATCCAGATGCGCTGTGGGAAGCAGTCAACCAGGATCTGCAAGACCTGAAACGCAGCACGGATGCAATCTTGGGTGAGGCGGAAGGGTAGGCTTTAAGCGGTGTTACCAGAACATCCATAAAAGAGATTGAGGTGGTTTTGTGGCAGTAACAGTCCTCTTTTGTTATGCTCACCAGGACGAGCGCATGGCAGGCGAACTCAAAAATCATCTCAGCTCGTTAGAACGCAACGGACACATTGCTATATGGAACTATGATAATATCAGTCCTGGAGCCGAGCGGGAACAAGAGATGGCTAGATATCTCGGCGAAGCTCAGATGATCCTACTCTTAATTAGCGCTTCGTTTTTAGCTTCCGAATATTGTTATCGGGTAGAAATGCAGCAGGCCATCGATCGGCATGAGCGCAAAGAGGCACGTGTTATTCCTGTGATCCTTCGTCCTGTCCACTGGGAGGAGCCCCCGCTTGATAAGCTTCAAGTCCTACCAGATCGTGCTAAGCCTATCTCAAAGTGGACTAACCGGGATGAAGGATTTGAAAATGTAGCCGACGGTATTGTCAGGGTCATAAAGCAATGGGATACCGATAGCTTACCTGGTCCGACAGCAGAGAGGAAGGCGTTGATGGCAAATCTTGAACAACTTATTGCAACCGTCAAAGTGCAAATGCAGCCGGAACCTCGTGCATTAGCAGCCGCAAGTACGCTGCAACAGTTGAGTGTTTATATACCAAATGAGGTGACGCTCGCCGATCTTGTGGTGGGATGGCACACTCTTTCTCGCCCTTCTCAACAGGAGGAAGCGCCAGATACGTCACGACGGCGCGTTACCTGTGGCGAACTGGCAAATATAGCTGCTCAGTTCACAACGGAGCAAGGAAACTTAGAACAGGCTATAAAGACCTGGCGCATATGGCTAGAAGTGTTTAAAAATCGTGATGATCCACGTCAAGCCGCTATGGCAAAAACGTTTGCGCGTGAGTTAGCCGAGCTTCAAGAGGCCGTCCACTAATCTCTCCCTGTAGTTAAAGGTGTGCATGACGTGCTGCATAGCTACGCGTGCTTCGGGCTGCTTCCAATCAGCGGGCGGACCTGCCCCAATCCCATCGCGGTTTTATAGCCGACGCCACTGTAGAAGGCCAGGCGCGCTAAGAGGTACATCTGTTGGCGGACCGTCAAGGGCGTGTCTGCTTCGTCGCTCTTCTCATCGGGGCCGCGCAACTGGTAGGTGCATGCACCCACGAAGCCGCGCTGCGGGTGGGTGGTAAAGTGGACCTGGTGCGTTTTGAGGTCATAATCCACCACAATGATTCCATCCTCCTGAAGATATTGCTCGATGCGCTCTTGCTGCACCACGCCTGCCAGTTCGGGTGGCGCGACATCTTCCCAGCGCCTCAGCAGGTTCTGGAAGACGAACGTTGGCTGGGGGAACATGACGTGATGCGCTCCATAGCGCACTTTGGCGCTGCCGCGACTGAAGGTGGTCAAGGAGGCGAATTCCAGGGTGAGCGGAGCATTGCCGCCAAACCGCACCTGTTGCGCCTCCTCGACCAGGCTCTCCAGTGACGTAAAGCCTGTCCAGCCCGAGGGATCATCCACCAGAACGACCTCTTCGAGCAGGAACAGTTGCTTACCGAGCTGCATGAAGGGTGGTGCGCTTGCGCCTCCCCCGGCGACATTGAACTGCATCAACGCCTTGTGGAAGAGCGGGAAGAGTTCGCCGAGCAGGAGCGTGAGGCGCACGGTATACGTCTTCTGGGGGTCGAGTGGCAGGTGAATATTCTGCCGTTCGGCCTTGAGGTTTGGCTGTGTCGCCTGGGAAAAGCGCAGGCTGGAGCAGGTGAAGAGGCGTCGCTTCTGCCCCTCGTGCAGCCACGCGGCGACATCGGGCGCTGCTGCCGCGAGCCATTTGAGGAAGGCCCCATGCACCAGTTCGCCCGAGAATGGCATGAGCGTGCCCTGTTGGAGGGGACGGAGTTTTAGGTGGAAGGCGTAGAGCCGTGAGTTCGCCGTGGTAGCGATGGGACGCTCTACTGTAGAGCTATCCATTGCCTGTGACATTGTGTGCTATCCTTTCTGCGCCGGAATCACGGGTATCTTGAAGAGAGCAAAATCATCTTTATCGTCCTTATACGCGCGTAAAAACAAACGATCATCACGCATCTTCTTATTATTTGTTCGTTCCAACTTCTTCAACTCTTTAACCGTTGTTTCTTCGAACACCTTATCATTTATACGCTCATGAATCACCGTGTGCACAACGTGGCGAATGCCCTGCTGTTGTGCAGCGAATGTTGCCAGGGCCGCCATCCCTTTGCGGCCACCAGAGATCGTCAGCTCGATTTGACAGGATGGGTTTTGTTGGCGCGTCGTACGTATCGTCTGCTCAAGGAATGCTTGATAATCGGCGCACGCCTTTGGCGTATCAATATCATCCCACTCTTTAAGCGAGGCCGCATTACATGTGACACCCGCGTTTTTGAAGGCATCACACGCAATCTCCACACTTGCGCGCACGTTGGCATCTTGCGTATGCACCAGGATCACCGAATGCACCTTGTCGCCTCTGTCGCTATATAAGTCGATATATAACTGGTACAATTGAGTTGCGACCATTGGGGACGTAGCAAGGGGAACAATGAGGATATGTTCTTGTGACCCACTTTCTTCAGGGAAAACACGATCAAAGTTTACCCGCCCCTCTAAAGAAAATTTTGGCCTAGTCACAATCTCTTCGAGTGATCTATACCGCCCCGATTTTTTAAACTCTAACTCGGAGATTACTACCTTTTTTATGAATGCTGCTGAAGTAGCAGCAATGTCTTGAGGCTCTGTATGATAAACAGGGCGTTCTGTCGTATGCATATGGCTTTTATAGAAATGAAATGTCCGACCGAGAGGCTTATAGAAAAAGCTGCCATGCGGTCCCTCTTCTTTATTTGTTCTCAAGCCTGACATTAATCGCCTGGCATAACGCATTTGCTTGAAGCATGTCATAAATCTTCTGCGGCGTGTCGCATCACCCTTAAGCTTCTCATACTGCTCTATTGCACTCCTTGTCAGTTCAACAGTAAGCAGGCCACCTTCGTCACTACTCTGTGTCAATGGGCTGTAAAACTCTACTACCTCTGCCTGTTCCGCATCGCGCTCCCACAACTCATCGAGCTGTTCATTTGTAATGGGGTTATGCAGGAGAGACCTGACCTCGTCACTGAGGCGCTGTTTCTCATAGGGAATAGGAATCAGCTTTACACGCTCATGTGGAGGAAACAGGAGACGCTGTTTATCTACATCCTCTAATCTTGCCTTATATAACTGCTCAGTTGACAAGAAATGGTCTTCCTTTTTGCCCTCGTCCTCATCTAAAATGTGATAGAGTCCTCTTACGCAAGGGAATAAGGGAGCAAGCAGGGCCATGAGTGCTGCCATGCTCTTGCGTCCGCCTGCCAGCGAGAGATAGATAGCATCCTCGTTTTTCTGGTGTATGGAGAGTTGCCGATACAGCTTATGTAGAAACTCATACGCGGCATCTTCTCCACTCACGTCCTCAGAATCTAAAGGGATACCCTCCATTTCGCACTCATGTTCTAACGATTTACGAATCAGATCGTCATAGCCTAAAAGAGCGATGCTCTCTCCGGGATATAAAACCTCCAGCCGATCAATGCCTTTTTTCTCTCTTTTCAACAGGTCAAACATGGCTGTAACCACAACGGGCGAGTCACCGAGCGATGCAATCAATACTGTTGCCATACTACTCTCTCCTTTGATTGTTAAGGTGTATTCGTGATACGCTTGCTGCGATTATCAGGATTCTTGAACCAGGCATAGTCAGGATAGTCATAGATTACGCTGGGATCGGCGGGCCAGCGCCAGATGCGTCGCAGGTCTTGCAAGGAGCGCAGAACGAGGTGCGTCTTTTTGAAAGTATCAAACAGTTCGTCGCGTAGCTGTATGATAACCTCATGCGTGTATACTGTTTGGCCGTGCCCGCCCGGTTGTGTATAACGGCTGGTATAGTCAATGAGGGTCATACTCTGCGGATTGAGGTAGACGGAGCCGAGGCCGAGTGGTTTAGCATAGCCGATCTTGTGCCTCATCCCCTCCTCCAATGTGATTGCCAGCAGCAGTGCAGCGAATTCATCTGCTGTCAGACCGACAAAGTCCAGGCGCACCTGGAACGTTGTCCCCGTATCGAGAGGTTGAATATAACTGTTATAACTGGTTTTTCGTCTCGCTTCCAGGGGCCTGGTTGCATGATGAAAGTAGTATTTACGTCCCGCGATAGTTTTTTTCGTGATATCGAGATAGAAGTCATCGTGATGTGGATGCGCTCCCATCAGATCTGCTGTATACATTTTTCCATAGAGGGGGGATGTCCCTGGAGCACGGGCATCGCCAATATTGACCTTGCCTAGAAACAGGTTTTTGCCCTCCCCTGCCTCTTTATCTGAGTTACCCTGTCCACGTTTGGGTCGCATCATACCAAAGATGCGACAGGAAAGACAGAGTTCGTTATTATTGGTACAGCGTAGAAAATCCCTATCGACGAGCTTTTTATAAGGAGCATCATAACCAACAACACGTCCATTCTTTTTGACTGGTTCATAGTCTCCATCAAAAAGCGTCAAGCATCCTCGCCCCAGTGTTTCCACAACGCTACGGAGTAAACCTTTTAACGAACTGCCAGGGATGATGTACTCACCCTGTTTATTACGTAATGATGGCGTAGGTTCGTTTCTGGCGTATGGATCATGGATAAAGAGCGGTGTTTCTGCCTGAATAGCCAGCTCGATATGCCCGTTATAAAGCTTTTGCTGCTCAGGACCGACCAGTTGGTAGTGCCAGGTGGGTTTCTCGCGCAACGGGGGCATTTTCCAATCAATACACACAAAATCATAAGGATTCATTACGCCTCCTTCACGCTGACAAAGCGATGCAAGGCGACCTGCTTTGTCACCTCATCGAGATACTCCTGTACAACCAGTTGCACGTAGCGTTTATGTCCCTTTACAGGATAATGTAACAAACGTGGAATGCGTGCCTCGGCGAAATCTCCCTCGCCAACTGGTTTTCCAATTTTCTCTGCCTGGTTGTCTATTACACGCTCGCCAAAGAGGTAATAGCTCTGTTGCTCAGCGCATTTCTCTAGCTTCAGATAATCTATTGCTCGCAAAAATGGTATTTTACGTTCGACACCTATATACATTATGCGTACCTTACCTGACTCGTGCTGCCAACGTAGCTCGAAATCAGTGTGAAAGATGCGCCCAAAGGTATACTGCGCGTACATCTCGTAGGGGAGTGTAGCATCAAATGATATGAAGCGGACCAGTTCATCTCGCTCTTCCGGTTTGACAATGTGGAGGGGCAAGGTCTCCCCTAGAAATGTCCCCTGGTGCAAAAACGTGCACTGCTCAAGCAACGTCGCAAGATCAGCCTCGCTCAACATATTGTTACAGACGATCTCTGCATCCATCTCGGCTTCCTCTCTATGAGCGCCTGGCCCCATCTACCACTACTGGTTGTGGCTGCGTTGGCCACTCTTTCATGCGACTAATAAATTGGTCAATCGTTCCCGCGCGTAAGGCGGTGAGCGTGTCATCTTTGAAAGCACGCCGTAAACGAATACCATGTGGGTTCCGTTCTATCGCCGGCGTCAATGTAAGGTGATCATCACTCCACGTACCATAGTATCCATCGCCCGGAAAAGATAGCCCTAACAAGTCATCCTTTTTCAGCGTCCTGTCCTTGTTGCCATCATCGAGCCATCTACCAAGTCCCCAAAGTTCCTCGACAGGTTCGGATGCCTCTGCGTCGCGTATCGTACTGATAACGACGCCGCCCGGATGTGCAGGACGATCTTGCAGTATAATCTCGGTTTTGACCTTGCCCAGGCCACGTGAGCGCCCTGAACCAAGCGGAATCAGTTCGTCCTCCATGTCTTGCAGAACGATGAAAAGCATACCGAGCTGCCATAGCTCAAAGTTGCGCAGGTGAATATCCGTCTCGAAGGCCACACCTGTACTGACCACTTCCAGATCAAATTTCGCTCCATGACTCGCTCCGCCCGTTAGACGATCGATCCCTACACCATCACGCAATTCCTTGATCTCCTTCGTATCAGGTGCGAGATAAGCATCATTGATGGCAATACGCCCAATAAAGCTGGTTGAGCCGAAAAGGCGGCACGCTGGACAGGACGCAGCGTATACAATATCTTTACGTGCGTCCAGTCGCTTACTACGCTCTTCGCCCTGCCTATCATCATCTTTTTTTGCAATTTTATTAAACATCTCACCACATGATTCCCGATAGTCGCGCTGGCGCTGTTTCCGATCGGCTTCTTTGTCCGCCTCTACTGAAAAAGGGTAGCAGACGACACGCGCTTTCAAGCTGCCCACAACACGCTCGATATGGCTGCGAAAGACTCCTTTGAGCGAACTACCAGGGATAAACACCTCTTGCCTGTTGTTGCGGAAGGTGAGTACTGGCGTCATATTGGGGCCACTCACAGTATCGCGCCCAGATTTAATCAGCAGCGGGCCGGTCGTTGTGATACGCACTGTCAAGGAAGCTTCATTCATGATTTTTTTTAACATAGCAGCCTCTTAATCCCTTCTTAATCGAAGATGGTTTTAATATATCGACTGAGAAATTGCTCTCCTGGCTCCTGTTCGGTCGAGAATTTTCGGTCAATAAGATAGTTTTGTAGCCGCTTATAACTCTCTTCCCGACTGATGCCAATGCCAGTCAGTTCAAGGGACGACACCGCGAGATCTTGCAGTTCGCAAGCTCCCAGGCCACGTGAGCGTTTGCCACCGATCATGCCAAAGCCATGCACAAACTCACTGAGTCCAACACTGATAAGCTGCAAATCCTGTTTAGTCGCATTCTCCAAGACGATGCGCAGTTTAAATGTTGCACTGGCGGGTACAACCTCAAAATCATATTTCAAACCGCCTTTCGCGGTCTCGCTATCGCGGTCAATTGCCACGCCGTCGCGGACCTGGATACCGCCCTCCCATTCGTCGCTTACAAGATAGAGATCATTCACATTAACCCGTGCTGCTGCGAAAGGGGAGCCGAAGAGCCAACAGGTGTTACAAAGATAAGGGAACTCATAGTTCTCAAGCTCATAGTCTTTGCCCCGTTGTTCCCATTCTCGCCGTATATTTCTAATGCCTCGTTGCCGCACCGTCGGACATGACGTGTGTTCACTCTTTTGCTGCGTCTCTGCGATTTGTTGTTCTTCAGGCAATTCAATCAACGCACAAGAAGAGAGTTTCGCACTGGTTGGTAGTCCTGGGACGAGTTTCTCTACCGTGCTACGTAATGCCCCTTTAAAGCTGGAACCAGGAATAAAGGGATGCCCGGTAGGGGTTAGCACGACCGGACTATTACTGGGGCTAAGCGATGCTTTGCCTCCACCAATGTGGAGAGCTGTTTGCATCACGAGTCGTCCCTCAAAGCGATAGCGGTTACGTAATTCGTAGCGATTCTCTAATTCAGCCATAACGTTCATTCCTCTTCTCACCTGCCTGCAATATGCCATGCTCGGCAATGACATGCTGGATAAACTCGCGGGCCAGCAGCAACATCAGTTCTTTCTTTTCCACATCCTCTTCCCGCTTCGTTGATTGCGGTATGACTAACTGGAATTCCTCTTGCATACGCTTTCGTTGCATTGCAGTTAGCACCTGGCGGAGTTTCTCGTAAAACACCCTATCGACATTACGCTCGATCTGATGGTTAATGTATTCAACCACATCGTCGTACTTACAACTTTTGATAATGTTGAGCAGTCCCATAATCTGACTATTTTTGGGAAGTTGCTTTACTTCTTCGTGCTCCGCCAGTTCACGCATAAAGGTCACGGCTTCAGGGTAAAGGATGGTATCGCTCACCAGCCAGACCTTTTTGCGCTGTACATTAGTGAGTTCCATTGCGCCTTGCTCCCTTGCCAAAACTCACCTGGAATTCATACTCCACTGCCATCTGGCGGATAAACTGACGAATGAGCAGCAGGTATATTCTGCGCCGCTCCTGTCGTTCCCCTTCTGTCTTCTCGCTGATCTCCAAGCTCGCGCAGATAATTTTTCGATTATTATCAAGCTTTGTTTCCAACTTCTCGATCAGCTTTTTGCCAAAGTCACTCCTCTGCCAATCTTTGTGACGGGCGGTCTGCCGCTTGATGTAGTCAAAGATATCTGAAGTCTTAAAGGCACTTTCGGCGATGTTTTCAAGCCCCGTAATCTGCGAGCGATGCTTTTCTCCGAATGTATCAGCAGCGTAATCGCCCAGTTGCTTCGCCTCCGCATAGAAGGTTTCGGCCTGAATATTCACTTCGCGGATGATTTTCATCTCGTCTATTTTGTTTTGCCGGTCCTGCTCGTCTTTCACCGCAAATTCCCCTCTCTATGAAATGGATCAGAGATACAGATGCGTCCAAAGCCCTCGGCTCGTCGTTGTCCTATGCCTTGCTCCTCAAGCGTAAACAATGCGTGTGCCAATGTGTCATCTAGTGGTCGCGTAACAGCAAAGAGAAACACGGAGCCCGCATCGAGCGCGTATTCGTGCTTGCGCGGCAAGCCCCACAACTCCTGCCAGTTCATCATGCGCCGCACACTCGCTGAGTGGTAGAGCAGTTCAAAAGGGTTCTCCGAGAGTCCAGCTAGAGCCGCAAGCCGCTCTCCTGAGATGATGCCTTCATAGCGCAACAACTCATCATAGAGAATGGTTGGCGCATGAAGCGTGAGCGCGATGTAAAATAGTGGATGCTCAAATGCTTTCGCACGATCACGCAGTGCTTTGTCAAAAAGACGTAATCGTTCCTCGAACGCCTCGAAACGGTCCTGAACATCTTCCACAGACATCATTTGGAACTCTATTCGACCAAAGCCGCGTGTCCGCGCCGTGCCGAGACGGGCAAATTCAGTGAGGAGCAGGAGGATATTCTCTTCGCTCCCTTTATTCCAAATGAAATCCTGCAAGTCCTTTGCTACATCGTCTTCGGCCTGAATAACGCCAAAGAAGCTGTTCTCTTCTTCATACACTTCACGATTATAGAGTATCTTCTCCTCAACGATGCCATATTTGCGATTGATACCCGTACGAGTGATCAGCCGCGTCTTCGGTGTCGCGATAGCACAGTCACCATCCTCCCAACGATAGAAACCGTCGAAGCTATCCAACGGCTCACAACAGGTACAGAATCTACTGTGCGATTCCTGGAGAGATGAGATAATTTGCCCTCTCTCTTCATCTGTAGTAGACTGCTCTGCTTTGTCTAACAAGGCGAATATAGCCCAATCAAACAGGCTATCCCGCACGCCATGTCGCTCATCGTCATCATCCCGATCATCATCGCGCAAGGGCAAGAAGCCTCCAAAGCGTTTACAGGTCTGAGCGGTGCGCGGAATGCAATAGAGAGGGGAGAACGCCTCCTGCATCCTGCTATTTTTGAATGATGCGGGATATAGATTAGGATACCGCACTTTGTCGCTGAGGAAGAACTCAACAAACTGAGTCTCCTGGTCGCCACGGAGCAGGCGATGCGCCGAAGCCAGGCAGCCCATGAGCGTTGAGCCAGGAATGTAGGGCGCAACATCTGCCCCCGTGGGCGAATGATCAGAGCGAATAGAGAGCGGAGAAAGGGTTGTTACTTGTAGTGCAAGCTGTTTCACGCTTCCTCCTGTAGCATCAGTGAATAGTAAGACAGAACGTTAAGACGTTGTAACCAGCTTTTTCGTTGTTCAGCGGTAATAATAGTATTGTTGATTTTGAGCTGTGTAATTGTACAATGACATTCACCCTTGCCTGTCGATTTATTGCCGCCGAGGCGCTCTATCATATACAATCCTGCTAGCAGCAACAACAATGAATACGTCGGCCCGTCATCCTTACCGGAAAATATTTCGTCTATCTCAGTCCTGATCGGGATACACTCCAGACCACCGACAATACTCCCCTGAAAAACCATCTTGCGCACGCCGAATTCGCTGCTATAGAGCGCTCCTCGAACAGCCGTGCGCGTAGGACGATTGAGCCGCACCTGGGTATAGAGATCAGTTTGCATATTCTGATAGAGCTTTGGCTCCTCACGCGTACCGTATTGCTTCTTATCGCCTTTTGTCTGTTGTGCATCATTAAAGCAAAGAAGGCCTGGGCGAACTTGTGAACCAAAGATGCGAGTTACTAAGGTGGGCTTTGCTCCCAGGTCTTTCAAGGCGATTACTTTGTCGTGAGGGGACGCAATCCTTGCACGCATCGTATCATCGCTATCCTCATAGAAACGCGCTAATTGCTCGCACAACTCACGCACAACCCCCTTGATGGTAGAACCCGGCACGTAGAGATATCTTCCACCATCGCGCATCACGGAACGGTCAATCAAGCCACTCCTGACGCCAGTGCCGCAGTGAAAAGGAGCGGAAAATTCTAGTTCATACTCAATCTGAATACGATTAGTTTTCGTCATGCCCATCACTATCCTCTCGTGCTACAAAATCATAGAGTTCAACAAAATCGAGAAGGAGCGTACTATGGCGCTTTGTATCCTTCTCCTTGTCAACCAACCAGGGAAAAGTGACAACTGGAAAATTTGCTGCAGGATTCTGCTCATCCCATTGATACAGCGGATACCCTCTCTCAGTACTGTAGACTTTTTTTACCACAAAATCCCGCTCTTCTCTTTTCCAACTGCGCACCACGGCAAGGCTTTCAGTCACCGATGTCGAAAGATTGAGTTGCAAGACCGCTTCGCGCAACTGATGCAATTTGCTTCGTCCTAAAGCGAGCCGACTTCCCTCTTGTAGCATAGTGAGCAAAAATTTGAGCTGCTCTAATGTGTAGGGTCGCATTGTTGCATAGAAAGGGTGTGGAGACTTCTTATCTTTTTTCCGACGCAACATGTCATACACTTTACCGAAGCTCTGACTGGTACTGCCAGAGACAACCAGGAAGTTGACGCGGGTTTTCTCGTACTTACCCTCTTTCTTCTCGACTATCTTTGAGCCGTCTTTCTTGGCGAATTTCAGCGTATCCTCAGCGAGATTCAAGAGGAGCGAGAAAGGATAGTTCGTTGGGGCAAGCACGACGCTGGCGGAGAGCGTGTTTTTTTCTTCTTCCTCTTTATCATCCTGCTGCGCCTCTCCATTGGTGAGCGCATAAAATCGCTCGGCAAGTGCATAAGCGACAGGCATAGCCTGAGCTGCGGGAGTAACCAGAACAATATCATCTCCCCCAATAAGCAGAATGTCGAAGGGAAATACCCACCCTTCCACGGGCAAGTGGTCGCTGATAACTTCGCACATCGTCCAATAAACGGCTTGGTCAATTTTGTCAGCAAACTCTTCTATCTCCTGCAAGGTCGAGAGTTTCTCCATCTTCCTGCCCATACCATTTGCATCTGCGTAGATTAATCCAAGATAATCTTTCGCCTGCCGAAATTCGCCAAAAACGTTCAGGTCTTCAGGACGCTCAGCATTGTCAGGCAGAGAGTAGTTATAACGCTGTAGTCGTTCAAGCACCTCGTTCCAAAGTGGACTCACAAAGCCTTCACGCTGCTTCTGCTGTCTTATCCACGCTATGATATAATCCTTCACCTTGCCATCTTCTATCTGTTTATTCAAGCAGCTCTGGCAGTAGAAATCTTGATCGTTGGGAGCGAACCTTACGGCATAGAAGACGCCACACGAGTCGCAAAGGCGCATCAATGGATGTGAAGCTTCATTAGTATGTGCATAAGGATGGCCTTTTTGCTCACGTAACCGATAACGTAACAACGCCAGCGTATGAGGCATAGGATACTTTAGGATCTCCGCTAGAGTATCCGGCGCACCCTCCGGTAGTGGTTGCACAACGTAAGTAACAGATGCTCCTCCTGCCGTCAGTTGCTGATACTCCTGCTGCACCTCTGTGCCAAACTTCTCTGCTTTATCTGAGTCGATAAGAAACAAGCCAGAGCCACCATTGGCGTAAATCGTCACCCCACCATATGACTCCTTTGCTACGTAACTTTTAATATGGTCCGTATCGAACGCCACGAGTGACAACCCCATGTGTACCTTACCTCCAACCTATTGACATATGCAGATGAAGAAGTGTCGGAACCTGGTATCGTACCAAATGTATTTATAGAACTATCGGCTCTTACTATTGGTTCGGTTGCTTGCCAGGATAACACTGAAGAGCGATAGAGGTGAAACTACAGATGGAGTATACTCAAATGTACGTATGGTGGCAAGTAAAATGTAGGATAGCATCCAAAATTCCTATGCCAATCACCCCTACATTCGTTGTCTCTAACCCGGAGATATTACCATCTTCTATCCTCGCCTGCTATAAAACGCCGATTGGTTGGTAGGATGATATATAGCTGTGCCCTCAACGAAGCCTTATCCACCGCCCGTTTCGCTGCCCTGACACATTCGCGCCACCCCTCAACCATCCCCCCCACACGCAACCGAGGGCTCTACCACCCAACATCTCCCCTCGGCCCCACATACCCACACACGCCCTCGCGTGGGGAATTCACGCGTGGTCGCAGCATCTCACTCCCACAGGCGTGCTTCTCCGCGCAGTCCTTGCAGAGCCAGCCAGAGTTTTTGGAGGTGCAGCGGGCGCAGACGAGGATTGAAGGCGCTCCACATTCGTCGCAGGGGTAAAACCATAGGGCATTCCGGGCAAGCACGTGGATCGCCTTCCCGTCCGCAGGCGCTTCCCGCTCCGAGATCACCTTCATAATCAGATCAGTCGTCGATCCGAAATCATATTGGTAGGAGCACGTCTGCCCCGGATGAAGCACTTCGCCCAGAGGAACACGCATACTTTTCTGATCCGTATCCCACTCGTACCTCGCTTCGTCTACACTATAGCGCGTGCCGGCAATATCAAATGCACTCAGATGTCCACAGCATTCCAGCCAGATATCCCGGAGAAACTGATCCAATGTGGCGAGGGTTGTATTGGCCGTTATGTCGAGGTGCATCCAGTATGTCGGGGAGTAGCGCCCTTCTTCGACCAGCAGATGCAGTTTGCTGGTCGTCTGTGCTTGCTGGTGATACTCCGTTTGCGCTTCGATACTTGCTCTCTGCTTACATGTCTGCAGGTGCCGGGTCATCCCTGACTTGCTATATTCGGTGTGACAAAAAGTGCATTCGCCCTTTGAGATCTGTCTCGTCATGTCTTCTCTTCTCTCCTCTCCCCTTCTGGCTCGTCTGTATCAGAATACTACTATAAGAACGAGGGAATAACAAGCATATCCCCTATCCATTCATGCCTGTCCATGAAATGTTTATCTACACCAGCAATGATCCGAAAGAAGATCATCTCCGTATCGTTGGCAAGTTGCGTTTTTGTGAGAGATGGACATTACAATTCAAGAAGAAAGGGTTAAAACTTATGTATGCACGCGTCACAACCTTCCAGATTGATCCCTCCAGGCTCGATGCAGTGCTTGAGGTAGCGCGTGGCTCTATTCTCCCTGCTATGAAGGAGCAACAGGGGTTTAAAGGCATTCTTACCCTGCTCGATCGCCCGGCGGGAAAGGCTACATCGATTACGCTGTGGGAGACGGAAGCTGACATCCATACAGGCGAGAGCAGCGGGTATTATCAGCAGCAGGTGAGCAAGCTCGCATCCTTCCTGACTACACCACCTGCCCGAGAAACTTTTGAAGCTTCACTGGACCTCTAACCTGTCAGTCTCAAAGGGACAGCTTGCAGCAGAGACCCATCCGGCTTCAATATGCGGGTACCTTGAGTGGATACCCGCATTTTCTTTCGTCCTTTGCTTGACCACCGCCTGTTTATCCCATATACACGGTGTCTGCCAGGCGGGTTCATAGAGGAGTATATATAAAATGAACGGCATTGATGTGTTTCTCATCCAGTATGGACTGATAGCTATCTTTCTTATTCTATTGATCAAGACAATTGGCGCACCTGTTCCGATCCCGTCCGACTTGATTATCCTCACGGCGGCGGTACGCGTGGCCCAGGGGAAGCTTGTGGGGTGGCAGACTTTTGTTGCCATCCTTCTTGCGCTCGTGCTGGGCGGGCTGGTCCAGTTTGTGCTGGCGCGCGGACCCGGACGTGGATTGCTCTACCGCTTCGGACGCTATGTCGGGCTGACAAAGCCACGCATCGATACTGCGACCGAGAAGATCAGAAAAGGTGGAGCGCCTGGCCTGACGATTGCTATCCTGGTACCGGGCGTGCGGGGCGTGGCTATTGTTGCTTCGGGCCTGGCTGACCTGGCGTTGAGCAGGTTCCTGGTCGGTCTGACGTTGGGCAGCCTGCTGTTCGTGAGTCTGCACTTTTTCCTTGGCTACCTGGGGGGATCGGCTCTCAATGCGGTAAAAAGCGTGCTACCCCTGCCGACCGTTTTGATCGTGGTTTTAGCGCTGCTGGTAGTGGTCTATGTGCTATGGACGCTTGCGGTTCGCCGGCAAAAGGCGGCGCGCGCCGCGGTGGAGGCAGCGCAGACCGCCGGGCAGGACAGTGCCGCCGAGCTTGAAGTATGGCACGAAGGCATTTGCCCCGTCTGCCTGGCACTCTACACGGCAAGCCAGGTGCGTTCGTTTACAGAGAACGGGCCAGAAAGCCCCGCCTTAGAAAGACGGGGATGAATGGCCCTCCCTTGTGGTGGTGCGATGGGACACATGGGCCTTTTCTTGACACCTGTTTGTTTGAAGCACATACTAGCTACATGCTTAAGAACTTTCAGTATCGGATCTATCCTACGAAAAAACAGCAGAGAACGCTTGATACTCATCTTGAAGAGTGTCGCCTTCTCTATAATCATTTGCTGGAAATGCGCAAAACAGCCTATAAGCGAGATGGGATTTCTCTCTCGTGCTTCCAGCAACAACGGACGTATTCGGTCCTGAAAGAAGAACGCCCTTCCCTTCGAGACGTGCATTCCCAGGTCTTGCAAAACGTGGCGGTGCGCGTCGATCTGGCCTTCAAAGCCTTTTTCCGGCGTTGTAAGACTGGCGAGAAACCGGGCTATCCTCGCTTTAAGGGATATGGACGCTACGATAGCATCACCTATCCGCAGAGTGGGTTTAGCATCACGCATGATCATAGTGTCTGCCTCTCCAAGATTGTAGCAGGTGCCACCATCGGCAAAAGATGCCCTTGAGCGAGCGAACCTATCATTGCCCGTGCTGCTTTCTGGTCATCGACCGCGATCTGAATGCCTCCTACAATATTTTGGGATTGGGACTACAATCCCGTGTCATTCCAGAAGCCCCTGGCGCGGGAGCCAGGGGAGTAGTCACGACGGATCAACGTTAAGCTCACAGGGCGATTGCTAGAAAGGAGACCCTGGCGGTCGGCCATACGCTTGCTGAACGATGCCGGAGCCGCTATGTGAGTGAGAAATTCGATAATGACTCGATCACGGTCAAGAGCGCTGAGTGATCCAGGCCTCCCTTGCCGTTGGCGACGAGCGAGGTAAACAATTGCTCGACCAATGTTCCCAGCGGTAAAACGACGTTGTATTCTTGCGCAATCTGCTGCACGATTTTCAGGTCCTTGAGATGAAAAACCGCCTTGCCTCCTGGCTCGAATGAATGCTGGATCATGGACGAACCCCGCAGGTCCATGAAACGATTCTGAGCCAGGCCGCCGCTCAGCACTTGCAAGATGGTGTCGGGGGCCACGCCTGCCTTTGCGCCCAGCACCAGTGCTTCAGAGATTGCCTCGATGATGAGCGCGACGAGCACCTGATTACAGGCTTTCACGATCTGACCAGAGCCGCCAGGGCCGCAGTACGTGATCGTTTTGCCAAGCACTGAAAAGAGCGCATGTGCCCGCTGGAAATCTTCCTCGCGTCCGCCGACCATGATGGAGAGCGTGGCAAGCTTCGCCCCCTCTTCGCCTCCGCTCACGGGCGCGTCGAGGGATCGCGCACTATGGGGCTCAAGGATGCTGGCAATACGTTTTGTCGTGAGCGGTGAGATGGTACTCATGTCGATGAAGAGCATCCCTGCATGGACGCCCTCTCGCAGGCCATCCGACCTTGTGATGATAGACTCGACATCCGGGCCGTCTGGCAACATCGTAATCACTATATCGCTCTGCTCGGCCACCTCTTTGGGTGAGTGAGCGGCCCTTGCTCCTTCGCTCGCAAGCTCGTCAACGGCGGGACGACTGCGATTGAATACCGTGAGCTGGTAGCCGGCGCTGAGCAGATGGTGCGCCATTGGTCTGCCCATCACTCCGAGGCCGATAAAACCGATGCGTTCAGTCATACTGTACTCCTGGCATAGCCCTCTCTCTTTTCGTCAGTTTCGTAGCTCATTCCGAGCTACGATCACTTGCGCCTTCCCTTTATATCTTGTGGAGGGGTTTTCTGCAAGGTATCCCATAGAAACTTCCCTCCGATAATAAAGGAGGCGGCGATAATGCTGAGCGAGAGACGGTTGGCTGCCTTGTTGATACTTTTTATTGCCTGGTCAAAGTGTTCAACTTCGAGACGGAGGGTCATCTGGTCGTTGGCCATTTTGTCGAGTATCATCTCGGTGCGACGTGGAGCGTTCTCGACAAGGTGCTTCATATCGATCACCCAGGCAAATATGCGGGCGGGGGATAACTGCCCCTCCACACGCTTCTCCATGACCTTGATCATATATTCGCGGATGAGTTGCACCGGGTCGAGCGCGGGCGAGAGGACGCGGATCGTTCCGTCAAGATTCAGCATGGCTTTTCCGAGCAGCGTCATTGCGGTGGGAACCGGCGTATTATGCGATTGCGCCAGCCTGGTCAGGTCCAGCAACGCGGTACCTATCGCCATGCGTCCACCACTCATGTCGTGATAACGGCTCACCAGTCCACAGACATCCTGGATAAACGCGCGACGGTCAACGTCTCCGGGCAGCTCGATCATGTCCAGGTAGGTGTCGGCGACGCGTTCTCCCAGGCGATCAGAGAAGGCAAGCAGCAGCAGGATGATCCGGTCCTTCTGGCCGGAGTCGAAGCGCCCGACCATGCCAAAATCCATCAGCGCTACACGACCATCATCGGTGAGGAAGATATTGCCTGGATGAGGGTCGCAATGGAAAACGCCATCAATCACAATCTGCTTGAGGTACGCTGAGAGCAGTTCCGTCGCAATAGAGGCTGAGTCAAGTTCGTCCAGCTCTGCGCGACTTATTGACTCAAGGTGACGCCCATGGATAAAACTGAGGGTCAATACCCGTCGTGTAGTGTACTCATCATAGACAGTGGGAGTGGTGAGGCGTTGGAAATCGGCGATCTGCTTGCCGATAATGCGCGTGCTGTCAGCCTCAAGACGGAAGTCAAGCTCCTGGCTCAGGCTGCGTTCCAGCTCGCGTACGACCTGTGAGAAGCCATAACGCCGACCAAACGAGGTGTATCTGGTGGCAAAGCGCGTAACCTCTTGCAGAATCTCGATGTCGATCTCGATGCGCTGGCGTACGCCGGGACGCTGGACTTTGACGGCGACTTCGTCCCCATTCCACAATGTGGCGCGGTGGACCTGCGCCATCGAAGCGGTGGCGAGCGGCGTGGCGTCGAATGATTGAAAGAGCTCGGTGATGGGTGCGCCCAGTTCGCTTTCGATAATGGCGGTAATTTTCTCACCTGGAACGGGCGTTACGGTGTTCTGGAGACGCGAAAGCGCTGCGATATAATCCGCCGGTAGCAGATCCGGCCTTGTACTCAACAATTGTCCCAGTTTTATAAAACACGGCCCCAGTTCTTCAAGAGCGCTTGCCAGCCCCTTTGCATGGTCGTCGTGGTCGTCATGGTCGTGGTGATCGGCGAGCAGAACGGTCTCGTCGTCGTCTTCCTCGTGGCGATGGCTCAGCATAAATCTGGCGATGATGTGGTGTAGTTCATACTTACGCAGAACGCCAAATATCTCGATGTAACGCTCGGGGTGGCGCGAGAAGCGGCTGGTGAATATACTCATCAACGAGGCGTCATGATTTAGATGCTGTTTGAGACTTGTCATGGTGATCCTGTACCCTCCTTTTCCCTCTCTATACGTGAGCAAGCTTCAAGTTGGATCACCATAAATGCGGGGATTATCTGGCGCCCATCGACGCCGGCTGCGCCGGATTGTCCAGCAAAGCGGGCAATTCAGCGCTAAGGATCAGGAGACCGGGCTGCTGGCTGTCTCGCTATTTTCATGATCCGTAGGTTGCATTCTAGTAGTAGTCTGCACATGCTCGATCCTTGCTGCGATCAATGTACCCACTAGCAGGAGGATGAGCGAGATGAACAACAGTACTGGCAAAAGGAAGAAGTCGTCTATCAGGGCAAAGAAGGCAGCCACTCCAAAGATCGTCCCGGTCAGAGTACGATCTGTCCTGTTTCGGCTGCGAGGAAGCCAGGAGAGTGAAACGAGAGCGGCGACCAGGATACAGGTTGTGACGATACGTCCGGTGGTAAACGCCAGCGGGTTGTGTGTCACTATCTGCTGCAGGTAAGATGCGACTAATGGCAGAACTGCACGTCTCCCCGTGCTGACCAGAATGAGCAGGCAGGCACCACCGCTCAAGATCAGCAGTACGCGCTCTATGTGCGCAAATGTACGGTTCCAGTGTTGCGTTGCAAGCCTGGGGATATAGAGCAGCAACATCAGTACGAACAATCCGTCGAGCACGTACTGATTGCTTATGGAGAAAGCCGGGAGGGCGCCATTCAATACCTGTGTGTTGAGCACAGCAGCAGTAAGATAATCGCTCTGCTTCGCGACGGCGTTTATCAATATAAGTACACCTATGGTGGTACTGAGCACCAACAGAGAGCCAGCCAGGCTCTCTATGCGTCCCGACCAGCGAGAGCGGCGGAGGAAAAGCTCATGCGCACCCAGGAGTCCAACCGTGAGAACGGCGCATATCCCCATCAGATAGACGATCACGATAAGACTATACGATAAGGAAAGCAGGGTAACGCCCTGTTGGGCGGGGAGCAATGATTGCGCCTGCTGGTAATAGCCCTGTCCAGAAGACCACACCGTCAGGCCTATCACCAGTACTATCAACACTATGGCTATAGCGTCAATCACGTTCATCTGGCGATGTTCGCCGGAAAACAGAAGGCGAAGCACAAGCATGCAGAGACCGATAATCAAGGCGTACAGAATCACCTGCCTGTAGAGATCGGGCTGCGAAGCGCCCGCCGTTCGCACAGTTGGTTCTTGCAGCAGTTGCTGAAAGATCAGGAGTTGAATGGCAAGCCAGAGGCTGGTCAGATAGCGTCCCCATTCTGAGAAGAGCGCGAAAATACCCGGTACCAGAGGTGCTATCGAGAGGAGAAGATTGACGCCTACCACTGCTGATAGACTCAGAGCAAGGTGCAGACGGATCAATTCTCCACTCCCAAACGTGTACTGGAACAAAAAACAGGCTGCGCTCAGGATAAGCGCCATCCAGCCATCAAACGACGTTGATGGACTATTGAGCCGTAGCAACGAGATGAGCAGTATGGCTCCGAGAAGCGTAATGACGACACCATTGAGAGTCACGCCATAATAAAGGTCACTGTTGAAAGGAAGGAGCAGGAGTCTGTTGCCAAAAGAGATTTGTAAGAAGAGTTCGGTTCCAGCTATCCCCGCCAGCGCCAGGTGACTTAAACGAGCAAACCAGTTGACCGGCTGGTCCGGCTGTACCATGTACTGACGGGCGGCCAGTGGGACGGGACGCGGGACGATTTTGTCCAGGATTTTTCCCAGGAAGGCGAGCAGTGCAATAACAAGTACTCCATAGGAGAGAAACTGCCAGAGCGGATTGGCCAGCGGGCTTCCGGCGCTTTCTCTCTCGAAGTCAGGTGACACGATGAGAAAGAGCAACGCAAGCACGACAAAACAGCCTGCTTCTAGAACAAGTTTACGGGGAGCTGGTTCCTGAAGGGACGCGAGGACTTCGATACCACATAATAAAAGGAAGGCCATCAATATCAGCTCAGCATGCGTGTACGAGTGTCCAGAGCCCACATAGACAAGAGTCCCAATAATGATTTGTCCCGCTACTATCAGGCCCACAAGGAGCAGAAAGCGCGGAGTCCATAGACTCCTGTCAAATCGCGCCATAAGACCTGAAAACTTCTGTTTGACCATGAGAGCACCGCTCTTTGCTGTTGGGAGACGCATGAAATGTCCTGTATCCTGGGAGGTATGTATTTTCGAATTGTTGAACGTGAAAAAGCCGTCATACTCTTAAAAGCAAATAGATCTTCATTCAATGATATGCAATTTTGCGAGGAAAAACAACCCTTATTGAGAATTGATTCTAAGTAATTTTTAGTGTATCATATATGCGGATCAGCTAATACACCTTCGCATTTTTACTACCGCATTTCTAGTATAAAAACAGGAGGTTTTCTCATGTCAAATGTGCCATCTGCCGAGGAACTTGATGTCTTGTTCCAGGCATTCAAGGATGTCGTAACCCACCCAGAATTTCAAAAGGCATTTGAAGAGGTCCTGAGTTTACCCGAAGATCAACGTCTGGATGCGGCCTCTACACAATTGACAGTTCAAGCGTTAGCGGCAAGAGGCATCCCGATCCCTCCAGAAACGGGCATTAGTATATACAATATCGGGAAGCTCGGTGAATCAATTCTAAGTCCTGTTGGGGATAGAACGACACCAGCAGGCATAACTGATGGTTCACCCCAGTTCTTTGAAGTATGCATCTTGCTCGGCGGCCACAGGGTCTGTTTCGACTTCCCGGTCGTCTCTCTCCCTGAATAGTTGCCGCCTGAGTGATATTCAGTCATAAGAGATCAAGACGAAACAGGGGCGCCACAGACACTACAAAAGCGTGCATGGGCGCTCCTTCGCTCATGTCCACAGGGCAAGAGACGAGACCTATCAGAAGGCGTGGGAGCGAGAGTTAGCGTCGGCACATCTATGTACTCATAGGCTCTGGTGGACGTTCCCAATGCAGGAAGCAGCGTATTAGACAGCGGCTTGCTTTCTGCCGAGGACCCATCAGAGCCCGCTTCAATGTTAAGATGGGCGAAGTAATCGAGAAGGAGCCGGTGGAGGAAGATGTAGCCACCTCCAACTTTGCGCAGAAGGATACGTTCGGCAGCATAGTCTAAAAAGCGCGCGTAGTTCCACGGCATCACTCCGCTACGCCAGAGGAGGACACGCAAGATGTAGTGACGCAGACAGGCCAATCCACCCTTTTGCAGTCCTGCCAGCAATCCTACATTCAGGCCTATCGTTAGCCCAACGCCCGCAACCATTGGCCAGTTCATCCCTCCAAAGACCAACCCACTGCTCACCCCCACGCATACGGTGACGCCGAGTCCAAAGGTAAGACTATTGAGGGCCGAATGACGGATACCTTGATTGGGAACTACGCGCTGCTGATCCTCGATGGTTTTACTCGCTACCCCTTGAAAGATGCCAAGCAGAAGCCAGTAACTCAGCCCAAAGATCAACCCAAAGCTCAGACCAAAGATCAGCGCGGTTGTCCTGGTATCGCGCAGCCAGACTATTATGCCGACAGATAGGCCGCCAATAGCAGCTACCTGCAAGGCTGGCCTTACATGTCGCTTCGAGAAAAAACTCCTTCCAAGGCTCTTCCACGTCCAGACGAGCCTGTCGGTCAGTTGGACAGCCGTGCTCTTGCCAACCAGCAGCGCACTGACGAGGCCGCCAATCAGTCCACCAAGCAGCGCGAAGATCAGCCCTAATGATAACCTTGCGATCAACCCGTCACTTATACTGGCGCTCAGCGCGCCGCTCAGCCCCAGGAGCAACCCGACGAGAAGCCCATTGCGAATCACCATCCTTCTCACGGGATGTCGTGGCTTCGTCCCCTCGGGCGGATGTGGCGCCGCTGGGACCTCTATCGTGTTGCTTCTTCCAGGGAGAACCACCATGAGTAGGAAGCAACAGATCCCGAAGCTCAGCCCGGTCAGCAATCTACTAAGTGGTTCGCCGTCCGGCCCGGAGCTCAGCCACACGCCAAGGCCGAGAACAACGGCTACCCCCAGTTGTTTTAGCAGCCGGGCTATGGGCTTCCCTTCGTTTCTGACGAGAGGCTGTTGCGATGCACTTCCTCCACTCAAGAGCCACCCGAGCAATCCGCTCAGAAGGGTCACCGCCACTCGTGAAGACGGATCAAGAGTGATAAAGGAAAGGGCGAAACTCACGAGCAAACCCATGAGCGTACCCGGCAACCGAATTGCTAGCCAGTCATACACGCGGCGGCGATGTTGATCAGAGAGCCAATCAGGCTGTAAATGTTCGATATAAAATACCGCCTGCCTGTGTTGCAGTAACTGTCTCGCCAGCCAGGTCAACCAGGTTCGTACCTGCTCCGGGCTATAAGGAGCATTACCCCCTCGCCATGCCAGCATACGCTCGATATACTGTTCAAAAACCTGCTGGCGCGTTGGCGCAACGCCTTTCAGGATAAGGGTATCGATCTTTCTGCCCTGAAAAGTGGCGGTCAGGATGCTCAACATCAAGGGGGTTGATGCCATCTCTCGCAGCTCTGCATCCTGGTATAAGGCGACACGCAGCGCATCTGCCGGTTCTCCCACCTGCTCTAAATATGCCTCGATCTGCTCTGAGGAAAGAGGTTGCAAGATCACCGCACTGTCAAGCTGTATGCGCGCCGCCTGCTCCAGGTAGTCCGCGCTCCGACTGCACACCACCAGGGGTAGCAAGCCATGCATAGATCGATAAGTATTGATAGCGTCGATACATGCCGTACGCACCCTGGCGTCCATTTCATCGAGACCGTCGAGCAAAGGAAGAATCTGGTCGGTCTCCACCAGGGTACGTGCCAGTCTGGGGGGTACCTGGTACCTGGTGGTGAGTTCTTCGACGAGCCAGTCCACCAGCGGCGGCTGCTTCGTGGCCCACGAGGACAGGTTGAATACGACCGGCATGGGATGCTGCTCATCGCGCTCGGCCCGGTCCAGCAGATCACGGGCCAGTTCTAGCAAGAGGGTAGTCTTGCCAGATCCAGGAGCGCCCAGAATGAGCAGTTCCCCGTTGGCAGCGTCGTAGACCTGGGTAATGCGAGTCTCCGCGGGCAACGAACGTGGCGCGGTATCGCGGTGTCGGAGCACCAGGTGCCAGGGATTGGCAACGGCATCGGGTTGCGCCTGTAATCCCAGGGTCACGAGGGTAGCTCCATGCAGGGAATGTTCTAGCACGCCTGTAACCCAGAACGCGCGCACGCGACGCAGCAGCCGTTGCCGGTTCGTTTGAGCGAGCGTGGGCCTGGCACGCTTCGAGACGCTCTGGCCGTGCTTTGCAGGTTGAGGGGAAACGCTCGCTACTCGTTCCTCTCCGCTGCGCTGCATTGTCCTGGGCTGCGGTTGTATGGCGGAGTGGTCTTGCCCGCCCGGCGCTGGAACTGGCAGGGGCCTCACACGAGCAAGAGGACGCGTGGTCACCTCTTGCACCTCGTGCTTAGTAGACACACTCAGCAAGAACGGCTGGGTGGCCAGGAAGGCTTCCTCTAACACAGTTGTGAAGTCCTGCACAGTGACAAACCGATGCCGCGGGTCCTTCGCCAGCGCCCCAAAGATGGCATCTTCCACGGCTGGAGAAAGTTGAGGCAGGCGCGCACACAGGCCGGGAGGGGGTTCGTGCAGGTGGTAGTTGAATATCTCGTAGAGCCCGCCGCGAAATGGCGGCTCACCACACAACCATTCATAGACCATCACGCCGAGCGCGTATTGGTCACTGGCGGCACACGGTTTGCCCAGGATCTGCTCGGGGGCCATATAGAGTGGCGTGCCCGCCATGTGGTACTCCGAAAGCGAGCTGAGGGTTCGCTGCACTACTGCAATGCCAAAGTCACTGAGCACGACCTCGTTCCTGGCGTTGAGCAAGAGATTCTCAGGCTTGACATCGCGATGGATGACATACTGTTCGTGCGCATAGTCTAAGGCTGCGGCGATCTGCTTGACGTAGTGGATGATCTGCTCCACAGGGAGACGTGTCCCAACCGGATACGATGTGCGCAAGGTGCCATTAGGGACGTAATCCATCACCAGGTACGGCGTCTGGCCCTCTATCCCAAAGTCATGCACACCGATGATATGAGGATGCTGCAAATGGGCAATCGTGCGCGCCTCGCGCAGAAAGGCTTCATGGGTCTCTGGCTCTATTTGCATATGCAAAATTTTGATGGCAGCGAGTCGCTCTAGATACAGATGTTCACCCAGGTAGACTGCTGCAAAGCTTCCTTGCCCAAGCAAACGGAGCAGGCGGTAGTTGCCAAGTTGTTGTCCCACATAGTCAGCCATACGTGAGGACCTCTCATCCAAAACTGGAAAGGGCAGAACTACTGGATGGGTATACTCACAAAAATATACGTTGATGGCAAAAGAGAACTTCATGTCTATTATAGACTATGTTAAGTCTCGCTAGATAAACGTATTACTGGCTAGTTTTTGGTGGTACACTTCGGGCACGGACCCTTCTCAAATCTACATGATCGATTATGACTAAGCCTCAGCTATCTAAATATTGACACGCTTTGAAAAATAATGATATACTAAACAACATACAAAAACGTGCATTGTGATGCATTTGAACGTCCAGGCAGGTAGTACCATCCTGATAGCTGAACTTCAGTTAAATCGAGGGTACCATTATGGACCACCAATATCAAGCTCCTAATAATCACATCAATAAACCACATCAAAATGTAAAATATTCGGATATGACCCGATATTTGTGTGCTGCCGCTCACTGGGATAGAGAATTTAGAGACTACGTCTTTAATGAAATTGTCTATGAAGAGCACAAGGCCATCAGCCATGTTATCGATGTCGATCTCATCACTGTCGTCAAGCATTGTTTTGCCGCCAGGCGAAGAGAAACTATCCGCAATATTGTGATAGTACTTACTCTTCTTCTTTTTATCTCAGCTTCTCCATTCCTTCTGATTAGACTCATATAATAATTTGGTAGGAGCAGCGCAGAGGTATGACCCCGTATGGGGTCTAGTAATGGAAGCAGCGGGAGAGCCTGAGTATTGGCTTGTGGCCTGTTCAGCGTAAGATGAAGAGTGACCACCTTCTCAAGACGGC